>Ga0208315_1000082_pt1 | contig 122139 bp, 126 predicted proteins | sample MalvireepMed_215_FD_184239 | JGI IMG/M metagenome (GOLD analysis project Ga0208315, IMG submission 184239) | Marine viral communities from the Global Malaspina Expedition - Malaspina viral metaG DeepMed_215 (SPAdes) (version 2) | ecosystem: Environmental > Aquatic > Marine > Oceanic | place...
ACAAAATACCTAGAACATTACCTTGGTTGGTTCAGGTTTATGGATAACCCAGAAAACCTTAACGGAAACAGGCTCTTTTCGATTCAACAACAGTTAATCCGAACATAGCCTTTAAAAAAGCAAATTCTTGATGAAGAAAATATATTTATCCATTGGATGGAGGTAGTTAGTAGTTTCCCCCCTACAGGGGTAAATCGATTGCAAACTGTTGCACATGCTCTGAGAGTCGGTTACGAGAACAGGTTCTATTGGCATGACGGAGGTTATTTACCGCAGGAAGTGACAAAAGATTACTTTGAAAGTGTGATCGAGGAAGTTAATAAAATAAATAATATATGGATAACAAAGGAGTACGCGATTGATGAATTAATCAGTTGTTCAAACTCCATAAATGTCTCTATTAGTTCAGTAAAACTATATGGCTTTTCAACCTTACCTCCACTTCTAAAATCCCTACTTAACGCAATTTCATCACCATACAAAGAGCTACAGTTTAATAATCAATTTGAGTTCTATGAACGACGCACATCGATGTTTGAGCAAAAAATGTTGTTGCGAACCACTTCATACGATAGACGCAGGTTAGACAACGACTCAACAGGTCGAACAATGAGCGTCCATTCAAAACGTGAGCTTTCAATTTTGTTACTTGAGTTCAGAGCCCTCACTCTGTACTTAAATGTACTGAAAGTAGGCAGTAAAGCCTCTCCGGTTCAGAAAATCATTTCTATAATATCTTCCCCCCTCATTCCAGGATTCGATGAGGAAACAAAATTGAGATTGGAATATTGCCAGTACATAAAGAATCTAGGTATCTCAAAAATTTCATTGAATGACATAACTAAAAGTGTTCGATGCCCTCAAATACTGTCTGTTGTACTTTCAATTTTTCTTTCTGAAAACAATAACCATGGTAGTCAACATTTCTTGTATGAGTGGATGACAATATTTTCTAAGAGTATTTCTTTGCTATTCACAGGCTGTCTAAACACAGCGGTACCAGAAGTCGTTCCAAAGTACACCGATATATTTACAAACATTTGTTGTCGACTAGGCAAGCATCGCTTCAAAGTAAGACAAACAAGTCGTGAAAAAGCATTAGAGTTTTTGGAAGCGCATGCTCTAGATGAAATGAAGAGAATAGCCCCCGAGGCCTCAATGGATAACCAAGACCTGCAACACATGAATTTGCCAATCAAACCTGAAATGGGTGACTCCTTTGATGCGTCATGTTATGACTCAAGCGCTCAATTTTCTAAGAAAGACTTATTTCTATTTTTAGTAAAGAGAACAGTAAATTTATTTTGGAAAACACATAGAATCCAAAAAGAGTTATTTAGGTTCACTATTGGAGAGCTACAAACAGAACTTAATATTTATCTAGCAAAGCAGATTCAGAGCCTCATTAATGACGAAGCCATCTCAATCCTGGTCGAGAATGAATTAAGCTCAACAGTTATAAAATGTTGTATTGATTTACTATCGCAAGACATGCTGAGAAAGCCATTTATGGTTGAATGGGTAAATTTAGAGAGCTTTTCCTGCCGACCGGTGCCCAGCACAGAAAGAGTGCATGAGCGGTTAGACGTCGAAAGAGAAAAAGGAGCGTACACCAAAAAGATTTTCGTTAAGTATGACTTACTCGATGGTTATACTCCGGATATGGAAAACCTTGAGGCAGTAAACGTGTCATATCAGCTTTCAAATAGAGAACCAATATTGAAGGAGGTCAATTGAAAGCTACAGGTTCTCACCTCTTTAATCTAAGTGCTTTCTATTGCCCCCCCCCTCATAGTTAGCGCCAATTAAAGTATTTTAGATTGGCCTATCGACCTTAATAGAATTGAATGAACGCTTGAACTGTAATTTAAGGACAGGCCTTTCCACATATCGATACATGCCAGCACCTATGATTAATGAAGTCACGAAGGAGAACAGCCCAACGATCAAGCTGCTAGTAAACCACGTATTCTGTATTGAAATATGTAAGGACATTCCTATGGAACACAAAACGAGGTAGTGACTTAAATAGAAGCCAAAGCTGTACCTGCCCACCAGGACCAGAAAAGGGGAGTTTAGAGCTAATTGAATAGTGGGTGTGATGATAGTTAAAAATAGAAGGAAGAACCAAAATAGCCCTGAAGTTACGTATGTCGACATGCTCCGATGAAACTCTGTGTCTAAAATACCTAAAGGATGGGTACTGCCACCTTTAACATCATATAGTAGAAATCCCAAGCAAATTAATATTAATAATACCTTAATTGCTCCCATATTTAAGTGTAGATCTCTTGTCAGCTTCAAAGTGAAATATAAAAATGCCCCCAGCGGTATCCCAATGAACGCAAAGTCTTTCCCTAATGCAATGAGAAGACCCATACTTGAAAGCCCTAATAAAACCTGAACTTTGGGTGCTGCATCAATGTGCCTGAGAATGAATATCAAAGAAAAAATAATCACTCCAAACCACATCTCAGGGGCTATGGTCCAAATTACAGGGTTAAAATTTGGATTCACAAAGAAAATAGAGTAAAGAGTTCCTTGAGCAAGTAGCTTGATTAATTCTGGTTCATTACCGGGTAAATAAAGAGGACCAATTGCGGACATGTTTAGTGAAAGAAATTCTTCAAAAGAGAACATTCTCAACAAATGAAGACACCAGACCCCTATTAAAGCGACTGTCACTGGTACTGCTAACCTAAGATAGCGTTTAACGCACCTTTCAAACAAATCAAATTTTGAAAAATAAACGCTTTCGAAAGAAGCCTTTGTTAATAAATATCCAGAGAGTACAAAAAAGCCTGAGACAGCAAAACTTCCATCAATGAATAGTTGTAGAAATGAGAAAACAAGCAAATCGTCGGCTAGGCTAGCCGTTGATGTATGATCAATTTCCCACAATGAACTGAGAGGATAGAATACCTTTAAGAAGTGTTCATTAAACACGACAATGGCTAACAATCCGCGTAAACCGTCTAAATACATTGTCCTGTTGCTCATTGATTATTAGCCTTTGATTTAGCTATTAATTCTATATCCTTAAACATCATCGCATCGGATTTCTCCATTGGTTTTCCACCAATAGTAAAAAGATTTCTTTTACTTAAAATTTCTCCTACGCTTGAAATAAATATCCCTTGCTCATTCCAATAAATATCGTGCCCATTGAATGTTTTAATTGGTGAGCTGTCTTTAAATACAATTCTTCCGTTACGATCCATATAGACCGCTTTGGGTAGCGCAATTATTTGTTTACCATCCAAGATAAAGACATGTTTTTCAATTCTTGAACCATCATAGGTGATCAGCTGAAATGGACCCTCTTCGTCTAATGGGGGGGGCATAGCGATGCTAGATATATTTTCAGACGGTGAGCAGCCTGCTAAAACGATAAAAGAAAGTAAATATATGCATTTTATTTGCATCTTAGTTCCGGCCTGTAAATCATTGAACAATTTTAGTAGCGGAAGTCGTCAGAACTAAGTCAAAATTTTCGATAAGTTGGGTTTTTAATTTAGAGATGGGAGCCGAGAACTTTAAGCCCCCATTGAGAATGGTATATAGTTTATTTTTTTATTGTTATGGGATTATCTTCTGATTCAGGAAAGCTTCGTTCTAAGGGTTCGATTACATGTAAGTCATTAGGATTTAACTTATCAGGATCTTCAAGTGGCTCCGGCTCGATAACATTGATGCCTTCAAACTTAGCGTAGCTACCAACCCCGCTAAGGATTGTATGAACAGCGATTTCCTCAACCCCTTTTTTCGATTTACTCAATTCTATAAGTGCTTCGAATTCACCTTGGGTAATCTTGCCAGCAAACTTCATATTAAGTATGTAGTTTTGTGCTATTAACCCATGCATCAATGCCTGAACGTATTGCTGCCCTTCCCTACTCTCTAAAGCTTGCTGTATTTCCTTATTTACTTTTGGCTTATAAATAGAGTCCGAGACCCTCTTCAGAATTTGTTTTATCATTCTTCTACCCGAACAAAAAGTTTGCTTTTCACAAGCCATAATTTTTCTTTTGATAAACTCTAATAAATGAGCTGGCTGGTGAATTGATATCTATAAGGCCATGCCTTAATAAGGTTATTTTAACACATTTTTTTATTCGATTTACAAAAATGAATTTTTCTGAAGACTTCAGGCACTAATCTTCAGTTGCCTATCCACCTAATATCGTGTGACTTAAGACAATAGATAGCAAAATGAACCAAACCGACATTATCTAAACCATTGTTATCAGGTGAATTAACCTGCTCCCACACTCCGAGAATATGCTCTACTTTCAATTCATCTAGGTAAGTGATTTCGCGGCATACCTGTAGGTAATAGTAATTTTCTTCTTTTTCAAAACAGATCGTAGTGTGAACCGCATTCTTCAATGGCTCATCGTAAACCAGTCTATATTGGTGTTGAAGAAACCAGCGAACAGTTGGGTTTTGCAGAACTTTATTACATTCGTTAGCGATGTCTTCGACAATGCCATTTTGCTCATTGTTCGATGCACCTGTTTTAGAAACTTCTATACTAACTAACCTTTCTAAAATAATTCTGTCAAACGAATTGTTAAATGACAGTCTGCGCACTAATGCATGGTGTAATGTTTTGAATAAAGCATAATCTTTGTCCCTTGAGAGTTGCTCACTCCAGTCATACCCTCCCCCTCCTTTTCGGCTCACTCTAATATGATGGGAGTATCTTTCATGCGTTTCAGTTCTCAATATCTTCAAATTTACACCTAAATTCGTCTAGCTGTTTTTCAAACCTGGAGTAGCAAAAACTCAACTTTACAGTCAATATTTGCTCAATTCCCTTAAGCGCCCCGCTCATAGAAGACTGGAGCTTTCGACATAAAACAATAGAACCTAAATGAAGACAAATAAGGTGGAAAATTAGATAAGTAGGATTATTGATAATTCTCATTATGAGATGCGTGTATCATTATTTTTTTACATTCCAAAGGAAATATTATGTCAAACATTCTTGAAAAACTAACCCCCACTGAAAAGCATGGCTTATTTTTCATAATAATCATGTTAGTAATGACCATTGTTACAGGGGGCTATTGGAGTGGATTTGTTTCTTCATTGGTTATTTTTGGCTGCCTGCTCCCAATTGATAAGAAAGACGAAGTATTAAAAAAGATTGAGTTTGGTAACTTTAAAAAGGTAAAGTAGATTTTTCGTCCCATGATTACCAAGCTTAAAAACCTTATCCATAGAAAAAAGGTTAGTGCTTACCTATATGAAGAGTACCAATTAGCCTATGAAATTCTATGCCTAATTCCTGTCAAATCTTACTTTGGTAAGGAATTACCTACCAACCCAATATCTCCACCTTTTTTCAGGGCTTCCTGTTTACCGGCTTCCAATAAACGAGTACATAATGCCGTTAAAGCATACATGCCTTTTTTGCTTTATAACGTTTTTAAGTTTTATGGAGCCCCAAAAGATAAGCTATTGTTAGATAGTTTACATAAGTTGGATGTAGAACTGCGAAGATTGAAAGATAAAGGAAACCCTTGGGTTCGATTCGGGGTTTGGGTTGCGAATTCTGATATGGGGTTAAAGGAATGCCTGAGTTCGGTACCCCAGGAGGAGCAAGTGGAATTGAATCTATCTCGGCCTGAGTACGATATGGTTCTAGATGAATCGGTATCTGAAATTAATCAGTGGTTTTTAGAAAACTGGGAAAGCCAAAAAAAGTGGCTTTCCCAGCTAGAACTATCTACTACCAGCTGATAATAAAAACTTTGCGTCAGGCATAAGCTCTGCAGACATAGTTAACTGCAGAGTATCTTGCCAGCGCTTAGCTGTAAGCTGAGTTATTAGGGGAACTTTATGCTTGTATTCAGACTCCACTAAAACGGGCTTTTTAGTGTGTGTCCAACCAATCTCTTTGGTTAAGTCATGCTCAGCGAAAACAATTCTTGGTCTTCTAGATGACCAATACCATACTCCATTGTTTTCTTGAAAGGCATATTTAGCTTCTTCAGGGAGAGGAATATAAAGACCATCGATGACCAAAACCGGCACCTTATAGTTATTCATTCGGCCATTCCTTTCTGAAGTATTCAAGCTATCATTTTTATTGCTCATTAATACTACCGACTATTTAATACCACTACGTAATGAATGGTTTCACACCATCCCTGTGGTTTAACTATAAATATTAGAGAAATACCCGGGTTCTTCCTATGTACCCTCTGAAAATACATATAAAAGGGGGATTTCTCTTAACTCAGTGCATATTTTAGTGGTTATTGGGCTAAAAAGAAGAAAAATTTTTCCTATATTAAACAGCTATTCTTTGATTTATACCTTCAGACAAGTAGCTATGGTGCATTATTAGTCGCTAATAATTATGACAAGTATGGATTAAGATAACTTAGTTGCTTTTTGATGGTAAATTATAAAACCAAGGTATACATATTCATACATAACAAAAGCATTAGTGCTTATTGCAAATTAATATATCAGCCTTTCGGATAACGTCACTTTCAACAGGGATTTCCGATATTTTTTGCAGTAGATGTACATACAAACTTGTGAGCCCGTCTGATGTACTTGCCTTTTGTGCAAGCGTGTATGTCTCCTTAGTATCTAGAACCCCATTCATCATTGCCAATGTTAAGTAGTTTGTCACAAATTTTTTCTTAGTAAGTTCTGCAACATAAATTTTCAAATCTTCTTCAAACCCATTACTTTCTACTACATCTGGTACTTTTGGTTCGAACATTCTTGATTCGATTTTATGTATAGTGCTTTCAATAGACTTCATAATTTTTCTCTAAATTTTTTTTTAGTATATGAATATCCTCTATTTACTCACCCTGTTTACTGGCTATTTGATATTTTTTAGTATGATTATTTAATTTTTGTTTAATATTTATCCGTAAATGTGCTTTTTCTTAGTAATTGGTATTTTGGTATGTATTTTCCAGCCTCAGTACTATATTAGTGGTTTACCTTTATTCAATTGAGATTCTAAATGTTAGATATTCCTGACTATTACCATGTTTTTGACCTAAGTTCGCACGAGCAACCATTTGTAGTTTACGAAGAGGAATTAAAACGGTTATATAAGCAATTTTCTTTGAGTGAACAACAACTTGAACTTGCATTACTTAATGAGGATGTGGAAAGTCACACTCACAGAGTTAGGCCTATGAGAACGGATGTTTATATCGAACGGGACTAATATTCTTTAAGTCGGATTAGCGCTTGTGTCTTCAGTAACATATGAAACTATAGTGGCTCCGAATTGGAGATTAGTTCTATGCACAACAAACTTTTAATAACCCTCTTCACCACAACTACACTATTTGGGTGCCAAGACAGTTCGTTTAGCTCAACTGGATCGTTATCTAAAGCGAAAAATATAATTTTTTCATCTCAGCAAGAGGGTAATAGCATGAGCCCTTACCCAGCTCTTGTGAATTCTTTGCTCCCCCTATTCCAGGCATGCAAAATTGGACGTTATTCAGAGATTGTAGGTGTTAACGGTCCACTCAATCAGTTTTTGAGTACCCAAAGTATTATCTCGACGCAAGATGACCTTTCAGAGTTTCTATTGCAATACGATAATGATGAGTCAATTCAACTCAAAACCACAAAGTCCCTAAAAGCATGTGAAGTAGCTAGAATAATTCAAAGCGCAGTGACCCCTCGCTCAGTTTGGGATGTTTACCCGTTTGGTGCTGATAATCTAACTGTAAAGGATTCGGCCATCTCTTACATGAATATGCTATTATCTGAAACTTTAGTTACCAGCTTATATTTCTCATATTTAGCTGAGGCGCTACCTTCTAAGGCGTTAATTAGTGAATCTGAAGTGTCAGAACTTGCATTAAATTTTTATTTGGATGAAGAGGTGATCAATGCATTCTTGCAGGACTTCTCTGAGACCTATTCGCATAAACGAGTATTTGCTATAGACACGCTTACTGGTACCGGTGTCAATTTTACATCAAGCGATGGCTTTTATTATTCTACTCACAACAATAGCGTCCCTTATGTCAACTATCTAGGTTATGAATGGTTTAGTCCTTCCAAACTTGAAGGTACAAAATTTAACATTAACACTTCATTCTCTGCCTTGAAGGACAAACAATTTCCTTCATTGCCAGCACTTAACAACTTAATTAATGAATAATATTAATCGATTTATACTTCTTACTTTTATACTTCGTATACTTGAAAGATCTACTTGGTAACGCCTGAAGGTCATGTATTACAAGGGGTGTAGAGGTGCACCCTCTTAGTTGATCCATAACACTATCATTTGATCGCTTTGTTCTCTTTTTTGATCTCCATTATCTCCATTTTGATCTAACATTTCTCTTACTTGATCTACTTTTTCTCTAATTTCATACTACGGGTGATGTAAAACTATAGGCTTCAATCTTGTTCTATCGACCACCAAGTCTAGCTATTTTTATTTTTTTCGATTTTTTTTAAAAATTATAAAAGATTATTTTTATTTATTTATTTATAAATTTTTATCGGAAAATTATCTGTTACGTAGCATGAAGTTGGAGAAAAAAAAGGCCAGCTAATTGCCGGCCTTTGAACATGGGTGTCTCATACTATCTGTGTTTTCGTCGGCAAGATTATCATAGCCTGTTTTTTGATAACTACGTTGCATTCGGGCCAAAACTTCTTCAGTGAATCTAATGCTTTCTCCGCTTTTGGCCTAAACCTCCATAGTTCTTCTTTTATACCAAACTGTTTCATGAGGTCTTCGAGCTTTATAGGGATTATTTTTCGCGTGTTTGCCCTATACGATATAAATGCATACAGGTCTAATGCGAGAGGGCTCTTTTTGAGCTTTTTTATTGTTTCAAGGCTTAGCGGCACGGGGTGAGCCTTTATTTCTTTATAATACGTGTTTGATAACCTAACAAACACTTCTGTTTTTTCAGTGAAGCCCCCTTTAAGGGTTTCAAAGGACTCCTTTTCATCGAAAATTTTGAACGTAACTTGTTTAGTGTTTATTTCTAGTTGGCCGCTTTCATTGAAAGTCTTTTTGGAGGTCTCATGGGAAAATTCAGTTTTGAATAACCTGTCCAGTTGATTCAGTACTTGCTCATTGGTGCCGCCTTCAATGTAAGAGGCTCTATACCCCAAAGCTTCAACAAACTCCTTCAGGTTTTTTCCTAGTTTTATTTTGTCAGTTCCATATTTAACAGCGATAGTATTAATGTAGAGGATAATTAAACGTGGTATTCCACCATATGGTAATGATTGGTTACCAATTGCTGAAATTGTTAGTTTATTATTAGGGTACTCTGTAGATATTTCTTTTTCATCGGTTTTAGATAGTGGAAGTGTATGCGCACAAAATGTTGAGTATTGGTACCAAATCTTATTTTCCGAACCTGCTTCTAACTCCTTTAAAGCTGATTCAATCTGAGCTTCATAGTCATCTTCTATCTCTAATAATGGATAAATTGCGACGAATTTATTAGTAATCGTTTTAGGATCGATATTAGTAGTTTGTTCAACTGCTCTATGCAGGGCCTCGTTAACTTTAATCTGGTTATATTTAAGATGCTTAATAGATAAAAGAGCTAAAGCAGCTCCGTGGTAACTACCATCATTAAATTGAGAGCCTATATAGGTTTTAAGGGTTTTGAGGTACTCTTCTTTATGAGACAGCATTCCGCTCGCTAGAAGCTTATTTTCATTTTCCATCACTTTTTCTGCAATTTTTAAATTTTTCTGGTTTTTCTACTAGTTTTACTTTTTTTATTTTTTTCTTGTATTAGTATAAGTAGACATATTATTCGCGATCATTACATGAAATTATAAGGTAATTCAAGTGTCAGAAACTTCTTTAAAAGCCGTAACAAATGCTATGGATTTGTTAATTCAACAAGCTAGACAAGCTGGAATTTCACCTCACTCCATAAGACGTATGAGACTTTTTTCTACCAAAGAAGTCTGCAACATCATCGGCAAAAGTACTACTACCCTTTACAATGCTGAGGAGTCTGGGGTAATTGAGCCCCCCGAACGCGACCCTGCGACTGGCAGAAGAATCGGTTATACCCTAGAACAGGTTAATATTCTTAGGAATCATTTTGGCATTGTCCCTAAAGCCAAACGAAATAACCCAAATGAAAGACTTGGTATCACTACTGCACTTTATAATTTTAAAGGTGGTGTTGGTAAAACTACGACAGCTGTAAATATTTCTCAATACGCTGCTTTACAAGGGTATCGTACATTACTTATTGATATGGACTCTCAAGCAAGTACTACGGCATTGTTTGGCATCATTGCCGATGAGGAAATATCTGAAAACGAGACCGTGTTGCCATATACTCTTTATGGTGAAAAAAATTCGTTATCTTATGCAGTTCGTCCTACTCATTTTGATAATCTTTATATTATTCCTGCCAACCAACATCTAAGTAGTTCTGAGTTTGAAGCAGTATCTCAAATTAGCGGCGGCTCACAAGAAGACGCTCTGGAATATTTTCAGCGTTTGAAGGATGGTATAGATACTATCAAAGATGAATTTGATTTTATCTTCGTTGATGCGCCACCAAGCTTAGGCATAATTGGTATTCAAACTTTACTTTCAGTGGATAATATCATCATCCCCTGCCCTCCCAGAATGTTAGACTTTGTAAGTACCAGGCAGTTTCTAGAAACTGCCACTCAGTACGTAACACGTGTTGCTGAAGACAAAACATTCAATAGCATTAAGGTAATGGCGTCTATGTATGATAGACGTAATACAATGAGTCGTGAGTTTATGGAAGTTATGAACTCTGTTTTAGGTACTCACATGTATGCGAACCAGATGTTACATTCTGAATCTATTGATAATTCGTCGGCCGTCTTCCAAACTCCATGGGAAGCAGAGAAGCCAGATAAGCGCATTACAGACAATATGCGTTCTTTATTCAATGAAGTTATTAATGATTTAACTTTAAGGAATGGTAATAATGGCTAGAAAAAGCAATATCAACAAACTTTTACAAGCTGCAAGTAGCAGCAACTCTATTACTGCAAATGAGTCTAGTTCTGAGTTGCCTAATAAGCCTTTATCAAGTAATCCAGCAATTGATCTTGCTATGGGGGCCAACCAGAAGCGTGCTCGTTCTATTAAGGAACCAATCCTCCAGCTTGAACATGATCAGGTAGTTTTGTTCAAATACCATGATCGTCATGAAAGCGCGATAGACACCGAAAAATTCCAACAAATTAAAAGATCTATTACTACTGAAGGTCAACATTTTCCAGGTATTGTTCGCAAAACAGATAGAACTCTTAAAGACGGTAGATCTGTATATGAACTCATTGTTGGCCGTATCAGATTTGAAGCAAGTAGAGATGTGGGAGTATTTAAAGCATTTCTCAAAGAGCTTAGTGATGCCGAAGCCGTTAGGGTCATGCTTTCTGAAAATGAGGATAGACAAGATATCACGCCTTTCGAAAGGTGGCTGTCAATCCTTCCATTGGTTGAAGACGGTATTCTAACTAATAATGAAATTGCAGATTTGATAGGCTGGGATAAAGGGAACTTATCTCGCTCTCTAAAAGCTAAAAAGTTTTATGATGAGTGTAATTTATCTAATTATCTTTTAGATGTTTCGAAGGTTAAACTCCACCAGTTGATTGAAGTCGCTTCTCTTTATGAGAAAGACCCATTATCAGTCCAGAGTGCAATCGACTTAATTTCAGAGAAATATAGTTCAAAAAAAGATAATCTTTTTTTAAAAGCTATTGTTAGCCATTTATCTGAGCAAGAAAAGCCTAAAACTGAAAAAATATTCCTTGATGGTTCTAAAGTTATCATCAAAAAAGTTGGAAACAATGTTTCTATTTCCTTTAATGGCCTCCCGAAAAAAGACGCCTTAAACGAAGTTATTTCAACGTTAGAAACTATTGGTGCATTAAAGTAGTTGAGGGGCTCTTGCCCCTCTGTTCTCCTTCAAGACATTTTTAATCTTCCAATATCTCCACTTCTGCTTTCCACGAACAACCCAATGTTTATACTGTTTTTCCTGTTTAAGTGGCTTTCACAATAGTTTTAAATTACCACTATCCTGCATTCGCATCGCTGAGCTATGAGTTGTAAATTACAACTATCCTAAATCCGCATCGCTGAGCTATGAGTTGTAAATTACAACTATCCTGCATTCGCACCGCTGAGCTATGAGTTGTAAATTACAACTATCCTAAATCCGCACAGCTGAGCTATGAGTTGTAAATTACAACTATCCTGCATTCGCACCGCTGACCTATGAGTTGTAAATTACAACTATCCTAAATCCGCACGCTGAGCTATGAGTTGTAAATTACAACTATCCTAAATCCGCATCGCTGAGCTATGAGTTGTAAATTACAACTATCCTGCATTCGCACCGCTGAGCTACGAGTTGTAAATTACAACTATCCTAAATCCGCATCGCTGAGCTATGAGTTGTAAATTACAACTATCCTGCATTCGCACCGCTGAGCTATGAGTTGTAAATTACAACTATCCTAAATCCGCACAGCTGAGCTATGAGTTGTAAATTACAACTATCCTGCATTCGCACCGCTGACCTATGAGTTGTAAATTACAACTATCCTAAATCCGCATCGCTGAGCTATGAGTTGTAAATTACAACTTAACAAGATGAGCTCCGTCTATCCTAAAATACCTAAATATAAACTTAGCTTGAAAATATTAAAACGAAGTATCGTTGGACCAATTCCTGTTATTTCATGTGGAATCGAAGAGGAAAAACTGTTGCAAGGTTTGGTTGCAGCGCACACGATGCAATGAAGCTACTGAAATATTAACTAGTTATTTTATTCATGTAACCTCAAAGAAAATTGAGGATAGTAGTTATATGAAAACAATAAAAAGTACTGAATTTTTATACGAAGTCTCTGTAGAGAAAGCTGAATTAGGATATAAAATTCATGATATAGAAGTGGTTTTAAGATATTCCTGTATTGAAGAATATATTTCTAAGGACTTCTTAGTAGTTGACGTAGGTTCTCACCTCTATCACCTCTCAATCGAAGCAATACAAATTGAACCAGTGGAAAATCTTGAAGAAGTTTCTTCAAAGGTTAAATATGTGTTGAGTGAACAGGAAGAGCCTATTGAGTGGCTGGAGAAAATTAGCATCCACAAACAATTAAAAATGGGGGAGGGTGATGACTTTACTATTATTGAATATGAGAAAAAAACACTAAATCTAAATGGATTGTATATTCCATTGTTAGATGAGTGCTGCGCTATTTAGCAGCACTCTTTAATCTGCTTCTAATCTCAGAGCTATATGCGGCTCTCATGAAGACATAACCCTCAACATACTCCTCGAAAGACTTTTTTAGCTCTGCTCCAGACCAATCATTATTCATTAGCTGATTATAAGCATAATCATATTCCCGTTTATTAAGCGAATGAGGCTGGCTTGCCCTAAAGGCGCTTTCGAATAACCTTTTCATACTATCTTTTTCTTCAGGAGTGGCAACGGCAAAGATCTCTATAAATGACATCTTATCTCCTCTTGAATTTTTTGCCGTGAGTGCAGGCATAGATTCAGTTTTGCTTAATTTCGGAGTAAAAGTATTTTCAACATAATCATCTTCAAAGGCTTTATAGGCGAAAGCTGCAAAATTTCTAATACCGCCTGCTCGCGCTCTTTTGTTCAAAAAATTAATTTTTGACTGAATATAATCTAGCGGGTAAGCATTGAAAATATCAGCTATCTGATTAGGAGTGAATCCAAAATGAGAAAGCTGTGCTTCAACATCTGACTGTTCTTGAACTACATGTTGCTCAATTAGTAAATCAGGTTGTTGATTAGCTCTCACAAGAAACCTAACAGCTTTAATAGGCTTACCAGTAGGCTCCATCTCAAGTGTTATACCAGCGACCTTTTGAATTTGTTTCATAGATTGCTTAAGAACCCTTGTGAAATACTTGGTTTCTTTATAAGCATCTTTTGCTATTCCAAGAAGTTGTCTCAAGGTGTTAATTTTAAGCCATGGGGTTTTCCCAATATTTACATACCGATAAGTATTTTCATAAAGTGCAAAGGCAATATCATTTTGTATTTGATTGACTATTTCAGAGTTGATTTTTGCATAAACATCAGGGTCTAAAATAGAGCGTCTAATCTCAGATCTAAAACTCCATGTGATCATTCCATTAGCAAATTTTACGTATGATAGAAAGGGCATTATCTCCCAGCTTCGTCGCCCTTCTATTAGGTCAAACTCAACAGCTAGTTGTGATAAATCACGGAATATATTTTTTAAATACTCATGATCATTTGAGTTGTAATTTATATATTGACGGAACTCTTTAAAGTTGATGCTGTGATTGACCTCAATACCGTCTGTTTTATTGAGATAGCTTTCCAGGTCACCACCAGCTATTTCTCGAGCTTCTTGTTGCGCAAACCAAATTGCGGCATTAATAGCCTTCCTATGTAACAAATTGAAACCAACAGAACCTATATGTACTGCGGCCACGTGTTTTCTTAAATGGACTGGTTTGGCGCTTTCTTTTATTTTTTTCATAAGGTGATATAAACAAAGTCACTTTTGTGCATTATCTTGAATTATTGAGTCTGATGTCAAATTACATCTAATTTTAGTCATAAGGTGATCAATTACAGGAAGTGGGTTAACAGACATTAAGTATCAAAAAGAATAAGTACCATTATTGATTTATACATATACGTGTATGTTTATACAGTCCGCGAAAAGTGAATTTTAACAATGTAACTGAAGAAATACGTTCATTGAATGTTAGCTCGCCTCTACAAGGTGATGTTTTACGGGAAGCCACCAGCTTATAATTTTCATTAAGGTGACGTTTTACAGGAAAGTTAGTGGTTTAATATTGTACTAAGGTGACCTTTTACAGGAAATTATAAACAAAGGTGATCATTTACAGGTCCTGTAGATGATCACCTTTGTTCCTGTAAATGGTCACTTTAATTCCTGTAAACGGTCACCTTATATCCTGTAAATGATCACTTTAGTTCCTGTAAGTGGTCACCTATCTCCCATGTAGCCCATTGTAAATGGGGTATAGGTGACTTCTAAATATATAAAATAAGTAAAGACTTAAAGTATTAAACAACGTCGTTGTCCATACTCAATTTTTAGAAAGATTTCTGAGCTGGTTCTCAAGTGTGTCTTGTGCAGACAGGCACTTTGAAAGAGCTGATTCAGGCAGGCCACATAATTTGGCCATCTTGATGAATTCGTTAACAGTAGGTGATGACCTATCGGACTCGTAGTTCTTTATTGTTTTTGTACATACATTCAATTCTTCAGACAACTTTTTCTTAGTAAATCCACCATAAAGCCTCAGTGCTTCAAGATCTTTTCCAAAAATATACATAATACTTCCCTGTTAAACACATCTTTCCAGCAAATTTCCTCTTTTTTATCAATGCCTTACTTTTGTTTTATCTAATAAGGCAAGGATAATAAAATGAACGAAATTAATTATCGATATTTTAACTTTTCACTTAATGACAAACAAAAGCAAGCTTTTAAGGCTATTTATGACAGTAGGACAACAGAAGCGATTATCAATAGTAGTCTGAAAGTATTTTGCGTTGAGAGAGATTACCAAACAGGTAGCTGCTGGAATATTGAGAGTCTCTCTTGGTCTGAAGCAACGGTTATTGAAAAATTTGCGATACGTTCAATTTCTGCATGGACTCAACAGATTAGGTATAGAGGCAAAGGGATAAAACCAAGCGCCTATTTATGCAATATTGAAAAAGCCATAGAGTCTCCAACAAGACTGGATGCCGAAAGCCTGTTTCCTGTTATGCAAAATATAAAGTTACACAAGTCGATACTTGAGGAAATACAATCTCCTGAAATGAAAGTGAGAGCAAATGAATTTCTCCAGGACGCTAAATCAATTTCTTTAATTGAGAATGGTGATGTGATGCTAGGAGTGCCAAGAAGTGAAGAAGACTTGACTAAATCGTTCATGTTTTTGAGATGTGCATTACCAAATATCAGCCCCTCCAAGATTAAATATGATTCCGAAAAAGTAGGGAAGTTAATTCCAGTTTTTTGGAAGTAATTTTGAACGGTTAAGCCTTAAATCAGCTTCACTCAGAACCATATGATATTTTGGAGTCAATATGCTCACTACTAATCAAATACAGTCTCATTTTGTAGATATTATCGACATAGCTAAAACAAGGTATCCATTACAACAATGGCTTCATAAAACACCTACTATAGAAGTTAGTCCTTTGAAAGGGCAAAACGGCTTAGCTTATTCAACTGGCCATATAATTATCAACTCAGCATTCCTTTCAACTTCAGCAGTCGGCTGCTTGAGAAAAACCATTTGTCACGAAATAGCTCATCTTGTTGTGGGTATTCAGCAAGCTCATAACAAAAAATGGGAAAGTGTTTTTGATGAGTTGTGCTCCCTTGCAGTAGATTTGAGTTCTAAGCGCCATGAAATTGAAAAGCAGCAGGTTAAAGATAATATCCCCTACAAGTATAGGTTACTCGGCTATCTAACTGATGATCGGGTTCTTGACTTAGGAGGTGCCTATCGTCGAACGAAAAAGTATCTCAGTTATGATGGAAACCATTCGTTTTTAGGTGTCCGAATAACAAGCTACAAATATGTAGATTACAAAGCACCTCTACCCAAAGAGATTATCCAAGACAAGCACCTGAAGGAGCTAGTTTGAGTTTTTAACTAGAAAAGGAGACTACTTCACAAAGGGGGTGTATTCCCTCTTTTTTGTCTTTTTTAATTCTTCATGCATTTTGAATCATATCGATTGGTAAAGGTGGAAAGTAATTCGGTGAATAACGTTCAGCGACTCCACTAGCCTTAAGAAAAAAGTTGTTTGGAGAATGCAGTGGGATTAAGCGATATTTTAACTCAGTGTTTAGAGTATAAGGGCAAATATCTGTTTGTTAGAGAGCAGTTGCCAAGTAAAGCATATTCAAAATTGAAAGGGTTATTAGAGCGTTTGGGCGGCAAGTGGTCCAAGAATCATCAAGGGTTTGCTTTTACCAGAGATCCTAAACTCGTTATCGAGCGTGTTCTTGCATGTGGCGCAAGGAATATTAATAAATTTCACCTATACCCAAGTACTGAAGCAATATTTGAACACATGGTAAGTTGGACTGCTTTAAACTACTTAGGGGCATCAGGAAAAAGAATTAAAGTTCTAGAGCCCAGTATAGGTACCGGGTTTCTAGCTAACTCTCTTTTAGCATACGGAGAGAAAGAAAATCGTTTCTTTGATATTCAAGGTTATGACATCGACCCAATCAATGTGGTTTGCTGCGAAGAGCAGGGTTATCAAGTAGAGCAAAAAGACTTTCTTACTGTAGAGCCAAGCAAAGAGTTTGATTTAGTTATGATGAACCCACCATTTAATCGAAATGAGTTTATAAAGCACATTAGACATGCATTAAAGTTTCTAACTCCTAATGGAGTTCTAATTTCTGTTATCCCAGTAGGTTGGCTTGAGGATATCAATTCCAGCGACAGAGAATGGCTTCTAGAGCGAATATGCTGTGACAGCAATGATTCCCTTGTTAAAGGGGACTTTTTACCTCCAGGGACGTTTGAGGGGACCTCAGTTGAAACCACAATTATCCAACTGAATAGCGATATTGCTCACGATAAATTGATTACTTCAGATTTTTTCATTGAATCGAGAGTAACTACGTTCAACACAATATTATCTAATGACGTTGAATGTCTGGCATTGATCGAGGCTCCAAATATTGAAAGGATTTCTCCAATTGATGTTGTCGATAAGGTTTTGAGAGCTGATGAAGAGCATTCTTTACCAAGATGTTTGAAGGACTGGTTCGTTAAAGAAGTAGGGTATTATTTTGACCAGCCCGGGCTTATAACCACACTACCTTCCATGCAAGACCTTTTATTCCGAGAAGCTGCATAGTTTCCTTCTGGTTTGACATATGGGTGTGATGTAGAACATTACATCCATGGCTCACTTAACGAATTAAATGTGAAGTATAAAAAATACAAATCAGAAAACAGGTTTCCTCTTTTGGCTCGTTCTATGGGTAAGCTTCATAAAGTGGAATATTTAGGGTTTTCTTCAGAAGCCACCCGCTTGCTTTTTGATAAATTTGATATGGTTTCTATTGCGATGTTTGCCAATAGGCCTGATATCACACTCTGCGCAAAAGCCTACGCTGGAGATAGCAGAATTGAGCTTGATGATGCGTCTACGAAAGAGCGTCCTTTTTACAAGATTTATGTTGAAACACAAAAAGATGAGTATCACCAAGTCGAGAGGGTATTTTGCAGTGCACATGAGGCAGATGTGTTTATTAAAACAAGAACTGGCGTAGAAGTTATGGATACAATTCGATGCGGCGAAGTCCATTATTTTATTGTTTGTTCCTCGAAAGCATCGAAACCATTGGAAGATTTATTATGAGTGTGAAAATTAGAAATTTTGGAAACGATAGAGTTGTCCATTCTAAAACTGAATTAGTGGACTGCCTTGTTAATAATTACAAAAATAACTCAGTCTCGCTTCAATATGTTACTCCATCTGGGGCGACATGTATCGATTTCATCGATGTCAGTTTAGATGGAACGGTCACAATGTCATATGGTGATAAACACTTTGACTCAACAAAATATTTTTTCGCTTAGTATCCACCGGCAATAACAAAGAGAATTACACTATGAATGGAATATCACTACTTAATCAATTTGAGCTTCTTCCGGGTTTCGAACAGAAACGCGCGGCAGTATTCGATAGCGGCGCTTCAGAGCTTGAGCATATGAGAAACGCGATTGCAATGGGGTACGAGCTCGACAATCTACGTTTGGGCGCCAAGCACCCAACAAGAGATGGGGTTTGGGCGTTTGCGTTTATAGTGGATGCCGGTGAGGGCGAATACCTCGTAGGTGCGGAGAGTGATGCGCTAGGTTGTGCCAGTGAAATTGTAGCAGATGAGAAATTGGTGATAGAACGAGTTAAGCATTATCTTTCTTTGATGTTTAAACCTACAGTTGAACTCGGGACGAACCAAGGAGGCCTTCACTAGTATGAACATGTACGATGCACTATTTGAAGAATTAAAAAGCATACGAAATTCTAAAGGTACCTATGAAGTTGGTTTAGCTGATGCAATTGGCTTCGTAAAAGATAAGGGCGGCAACGTGGCTTATGAAGAAGGGCAAACCATCTTATCTCTGCCAGGCGTTACAGCTTATTGCTTTAAACTATTCCCCGATATTGACCGGTTCTACTTCGAGATATAGGGTGTTCTGGTCATCTCTTCTACCATTTTCTTAAATTCTACTTATAGAAAATAATCTATTGCCCAATTTTTCTTTGCGTTAACATTCTCCATAAACGCGTAACCGAGCGCACTAAATTAATAGGAAACTCTGTTTATGGAAGAACCAAAAGAAACACTATGGCGATATATGCCCTTTGCCCAGTTAGTAAGAATGCTCCAGACTCAAAAGCTCTGGGTGTCTCATGTTTCCTCATTCGAGGATAAGCTCGAGGGCACCCTCGATCTAATTCATTTAAAAATACATCCTGATGCTCGGAAAAACGCACTCGAAAATCTGTCGACCGTATACAGAAATACATATGTTAGTTGCTGGCATTCCGCTTCTTCAGAAAGTCTCGCAATGTGGCGCCTTTATGGGGGACAAGGCTTTTCTGTTGCCGTGCAAACTGAATGGATGAGGTTAGCGCGAACCATTGAAGGTGTACTCGATTACAAGACTGATTCGATTGGAATTATTGGGGCTGTAAACTATGTTAATCCCTTCGACGGCTCCCCAGTTGAGAAAACCAAACCCAACCCTTTAGTAATTCCTATGGGAGTAAGAAACCTAGCGCCGGCGAATTACTTTCAGTTTCTTATGAGAAAATCGAGTGCTTTCGCGTATGAGAAAGAATTCAGAGCGGTATTTGACCTCAAAGGCCAAGAGGGTAGGGGGGTTGATGTACCTTTTAAACCTGAATATCTCATTACTTGTGTTTATGTTTCCCCTGAAGCAGATGATTGGATGATAGAAACTGTAAAAGAGTTAGTCCACCAGCAGTTCGGATTAACTCATATCGATGTTAGGCGTTCTGATATTTCTCCTCACTTCCGTGGACACAACGCATAATAATGCTTTATAGCTCTTAACAGACAATCAATAAATTAGACAGGAATTACGTTCAAAATGGATTATAGAAATGCTTCAGATGAACAGCTTGTAAGAACGATTGGCGGTGGCGCTATGCCAGGGGCAATGGCCTTTGAAGGATGCCAAGCTGAACTTAATAGGAGGCTGGCTGAAAAGTCAGTTAATGTTGCTACTAAAGCTTTATGGATATCGGGCATTTCTGCCTTTGCGGCACTCTGTTCTGCAGTGACATCAATATTTCAGTTACTAGGTTAGTTTATGTTTGAGACTGTAGTAAAGGTTATAAATTTCGTAAATTGGAGTTTGGTCGTTGCCATGATTGCGGTTGGAATAAGCTCCTGGCAAATGTGGGTACAGCGAAAGCATAATCGTGTTTCAGTAACGCCACATCTGTCTGAGCATACTCATACAAGTGTGAATAATGGTGTGATTTCGCTTCAATTTAATGTAGCTAATAATGGAATTGGGCCGGCCTTTATCAATTCTTTTACGGTTCTACATAATGGGAAGAAATTAGATAAGGATACCGATGTTCCTAAACTAGTAGCGGAGCGCTCTGGAATGAATGTAGTTGATCGTTCGACGCACTGGCTTGCTAAAGGGGCATCTTTAGCTGTAAACGAGAAACTTACTTTATTTTCTCTAGATGTCAGGCAAGGAAGTAAATGTCTCAAACAGGAGCTTGAGACGGCATTTAATGAATATGATTTAGTGATTGAATATTCAAACGCCTATAAAGAACGCTTTGTTTTTGATACTAGAGAAGATTAAAACAGCAGTGAAACGGGTTAAATAAGCTTTAGAAGGCTCGAAGGAGATGGCCATACTATATCCATTTTGTTCGAGGCCTTACTTCTTAATGTTACTAGCTTACTCTGACCAATACTTTTTTTTGAGGTGTAACTTAAGAAGAAAAAATATTAATTGGCGACAGGCAAAACCGGCTACTACAAATAAGGCAACGCCTATCATCGCCTTGCCTTTAAATAACAGGCCAAACAACGCCGCTCCCAAGACCCCAATAAAAATTATGTTAGCTAGCATGCCTAGAGGGTGGGCATTGCTAGCATGGGCTACGATTAACTCAAGTTCCTGCTTATTGGGTTTCATCTTGCTTTTCATGCTCCCAGATTCTTTCTAAAATAACTGCTCTTAAAGCATCCGCAGCGCCAGGTGAACTCAGTACGTAGATTCTCTTAGTAGTACAGATGGTCGATACCGTTCGCAGGGTGCTTTTGTCCACGCCGTCGTGCGTGTACTGTTTATCTTGGCCAAAGGCAAAAGGTGGTACTCCAGAAAGCTCTTCAATTATCCGCTCTGGCTCTTTATCTCGACGCTTTTGTGCTTCTTTCAACATTTGCTCATTGAGCGCTCTCAGCCTATCAAGTCCTTTTTTCAAAACAACTCCTATGTTTTCCACTTTCTAATGCTGTTACTGCATAATAGACATTTCTAACTACTCTGCCAGTGATGTCTTATCGACTTAATAAAAGTGGGCATGCTGCAAAATAAAATCTCGGCTATGACTTTACGCCTCAAAAAGCGTTTCAAATGATGCTACGCCGTTCTTACGTAAAAACCTAGCCAAGTTGTCGAGTCGCCATGTTCTAGGTTCGTCTGAGCGCCCATGGCGCATTACATAAGCTATTTCTGTATTGGCATTGATGGCCACGACAAAAAACTTCTGAGGTTCGGTTGGGCTTTCTTGAGCTATAACTTTTGTGATGGATTGAGTTTCCAGCTGTCTAACAAACTCACCTTCTTTTATTCTATAGAACGCGTTGGCCATAATTTACATCTTGCTTTATTGTTATCGACATTATGACGTAATGTTGGTTTGTATAAAAGAGTGGCCAGAAGTATTTAAGACAAACCACCCGCTACTTTCGCTTTTGTTGGTGCATTTATGATTTGTTAGCTCACTTATCTCCTATGATTTTACTTTGCTTACTACCTTGGGTTTCCTGTGTGGTTTTCTCCAGGTGTGTAAAGGAGGTTTGCTATCCTTCTTGTTCAAACTATCCCTATATAGCTCACCACTCAACTTGTTTTGCTTTTTAGTATCGGGGCTTGAAAAGTCAATATCGATATTTAATGCATTTAGAACCATCATGACTGTTCCAAAGGAAATACTGGAAGGAGAGTTCTCAAGTTTTGATATAAACCGCTGGTCTTTACCTATTTTTTGAGCGAGCTCTGCTTGTGACAGCTTATATGCTTTACGAATAGACGTGATGTAGGAGCCTACATCATTGGGAGTCCTAACTTTCATAAATAGGGAAATATTCCATATAAGGTATATCTGTAAATATACGTAATAGCGAATAATTAACGATAAACGTCACTTCCTGTAGTAAGAGACGGCCAAGGTTCAGAGAAATCACGAATATTTCAGTTAAATTAGAAACAATTATAGGAATTAGTTAGTTTTAATTCGGGTTGTCGACTTAGTTTCTGATACCGCAACGAAAACTGTCTTGCTGTGGTCATCAAAATGAGAAGCGGGAATACCATTATCAATGGCGAAGTTAACTAACCCTCGGTCCCCAGACCATGCATCTTGGTTTGCCCATGTGTCAATTGTAAAGTCTGTTTGATCATAACGATAAACGATATGCATAGAAATTTGGTCAATCTGTGGGATTTTGAAATACCACAGGGCCGCCCCCTCAATTGTTTGTTGTTCATCTGAACATACAATATAGCGCTGACTGAGCATCGAGTAGCATAAATGGGAAATACCAATACCTCGATAGTCTTCGTCAACAAGTGCGCTAACAATCTGGGCAACCTGCCTTTGAGGTTTAAAGGCCTGTGCAAGAGGGTGGTGTGCTGGAAGTATATTGTAGTTGAAGTTGGCGATTGCGTTACCGCCTCGTTCGATAACGACCATGCCTTTACCTTCAGCAAATTCAAAGGTAATAGCTTGAGCTTTGTTATCTTGTTCCAAGCCGGGGATCACAATTTCCTTCGTCGACCATGACAAAGGCTCAGTCTCTATAACGTCAGTTGCCGTTATAATATTTTTATCGTGATTTCCTAATAAGAGTGGCACAGTAATCCGTTACAAATTGTTAGGAATGGTTAGCAGCTAGCTGATGTACCAACATTCTGAGTAATATTGTTAGCAAAATCACAGAGCGGTAGTTTCTCATCACTGTGATTCACAACAGAAACTAGACCTGTTTCTTTGTTTCGTTGCACTTCTGCATCTACAGGGATGGATGGATTTGATTGTAATACGCGTTCGAAATTATCGCGGACAATAAAAAAACACTCGGCTACGCCACTACGCTTTTGTCCAAGCACAACATGTCTGTCCCCAAGTTTAGAAATAACTTGAAGCTTTTGACGAACTCTAAATTTTGAGATGGTCTTCACAGTTGTTGTCCTTGCCAGATGTTGTTCTGAACAATAAAGTATAAATTGGATAAAAAACACCCAACTATAAAGATAACATTGAATTGCAAAGGTAACTGCTCTGACCAGTTAGAAAATGCAGCTTATAGGCAAGAATTTGCGATGAATGACATTTAAGAGGCCGATATAGTGTCACTCTGGATGGTTAATGTTAGGCGGTATTACGTAATATAGCAAGGAAGAATGGGAGTCTAACTTAGGAATAGGGCTGTTGAAATCAAAAAGCCCCTATTTAAAGGGGCTAGATGACTTACTATTAACGATTGGTTGATTGGATCTCATTTCTAATCGCGATAAGCAGTTCTTCAGCCTGGATGTTTTGGCCAGCTATAATACCCACCAACGTTAACAAATCATCATTGGGCTCGCTACTGCGTACCGAATCGATTACTGCTCTAGCGGCCGCTGGTGGAATTAGCTTGCGCGCTTCTTTAAGCTGGTTTACCGATTGGTTAACTTGATTAAGTTGCTTTGACATATCCTACCCCTTGAATGATTTTCTGAATGCGAACAAGATTACAGCCAGGTTCGAGAGGAAAAACACGATTGTATTGAACCATCTGGCGTCTATACCCAAAGTTGTTTGTGTGGCCTTTGCCTTTTCAAGGCTATTCCTTGTCTTCATGAGCATGTCTTCTAAATGCTCTGGTGTACACCCAATCTGGCACATTAATACTTTGCCTTGGTTAAGGTCTGATAATCTCTCGATTCTAATATCCCCATCCACTGGAAGGCTGTTTTGGATTGCTAAAATTCGTTCTTCTTTATATTCAAGTTTCTCTATAACCGTGTTTATAGAGTTGGGAACAAACGTGATAGAGAGTACGAATACAGCAATGCTAAATAACTCAGTAACAACAAGCGCTACCGGCTCAGAAACTTTGTCTACAGCTATAAAGTCAGTAATAAACACCAACGCCAGCAGAACGCTAAAAATACATACCGCCTCAACGGTAAAGTTAAGCCAGGCAGCATCGATGCCAGATGCCACAGCGATAACTAAAAAAACTAAAAGATTTGTGCAAAATGCAGATTTAGACATTTGAAATTTACCTATGTAAGTGAGTTTTCTGCATAGTTTATTAAGTAAATAAAATTGCAAATTTGAGGGAAAGGAGTGAGTCACAGCGAAAAGCCCCCACTGGCTATCGCCAGCTTTGCGCTTTTCTTCCTTCGTCAGAAAAATTCTTGAGAACGTGTTTTTAGTTGGTAAGGAGGCCACCCGCGAAGTTAATAAATCAGCAAGGTATCTCTGGTAAAAAGCGGTAGAACATCACCGTTCCTTTAAAATTGTGACTTATTCCATCTATGCAACATTACTCCAAGTTAAAGAACAACAAACTTGGAGACAGGCATGAACTTTTCTCAACTTGAAGATGGTGCTGCAATCAATGTATCCCCCTCAGTGCTGGTGGATTTTAAATTCGGTAACAAGCGTAGAAACCGTCCATCAAAGGACTATGACCAAATCAAGGCAAGCATAGAAGCGCAAGGTATTCTACAAAACTTGGTAACACGCCCCCACCCTGAGGATGATACCAAGCTTGAGTTATTGGCTGGATATGGTCGTAAAGACATTGCGATTGATTTGGCACTGGTTGAAGTACCTGTAAAAGTCTTAATGGTTGACGATAGAGAAGCCTATCTAATCCACATGGCTGAAAACATTCACCGTACTGACTTGTCAACGGTTGACCTTGCTATGGCGGCACAAGAGTACAACACCATGTTTGCTGGTGATAGAGAGGCTGTGGCTAAGGAAATCAACAAGCCGTTGAAGCAAGTTAATGAACTGCTTGAGTTGATGAAATGTTCGGAAAAGGTATTGAAAGCGGTTGAAGACGGGAATAACAAGTTTTCGTTTGCACACGCACTTGCGCTTGCTCCTTTCTCCCACAAAGCACAAGAAAAGCTACTTGATATAGTTCTAACTCAGGGTTGGACAGTAAAAGAGCTTAAATTGCAGTTAGGCTCTAAACAAACTCCCATCAAAAGCGCTAAGTTCGATACCGCTGAATGTAACGCTTGCCCTCATAACACCTATCATCAAATGGGCTTATTGGATGATGTATCTACCGAAGCAAAGTGTTCGAAAATAAGTTGTTTTCGTGAAAAAACTCAAGAGTGGGTAAATGGGCTAAAAGCGACTGCCGAAGAACGCTTTGGCAAAGTACTTTTCTTGTCTGAGTCGGCACAAAAGGACAGAAACACCGTTACCGTAGAGCAGGTGGGCGAGGAACAGTTTACTAATGGCTGTAGTTCATGTGAAAAGCGCGTTGTCATTATGTCTGACGCTGCTGGCTCTGAGGGTGAAATTTCAGAGAGCCAATGCATCGACAAAATTTGTTTTGGCAAGTGTTCTGCCACGATAGGCAAAGCAACAGAAGAAGCTATGTCTGATCCAACAGTTGTAGCTATTGCCAAAAAAGACCCTGAGAAAGCCAAGAAACTCGCTAAGTCCAAGGCGGTTAAAACCAGTAAGGGGCAAGAAGTTGGTTCTATGTCTAATGTCGCAGAAGACGCTCACAAAGAGCTACTTAGACAAGCTGCCGCTGGGTTTTTTGCTAATGATAAAATGCTGTCAGGGGCAATGATGCTCGCAGCAACGGCGCAAGCTACAGGGTTCAAAGGCAACGCCAAACACAAGTTGAAAAGTGGATTTGACGATTTAATTTTAGATGCCTATCTAAATATGGATATGCCAACCATGCAAGGGCTTATGCTTGAAGCGATATCACATGGCCTTAAAAACTCAGAGCGTATGAATCACTCTAGTTCGGTTTCTTTGTTGCTTAATTTGTTGAAAGCGAAAGGTGCTGAAACTGCTAAAAGAGTCGCGGTGGATGCATGGAAACCTACAGAGCAAACACTTAAGCACTACACCACACCACAGCTTATTCAACTGGCTAAAGATGCCAAGCTAGATGAAGCCATGAATGCCAAAGAAAAAGGGTCGTTTGCTAAGTTAACCAAGGGCAAAAAAGCCGACCTTGCACAAGGCATCATTGAAGCTGATCACGATTACTCCGAATTTGCACCTTCTTGGTATTTGGCACACGTTAAACCTAAGTAATCCATTACTGAAACCAATTCTAAAGGGGAGGGTGTACCTCCCCACAACGCAGGAAATCTCATTATGTTTACTGAACTGTATCAGCTTATTCAAAAAGCCAATTTAAAAAATATTAGCCTGACGCTTCAAGACGAGGGGAATGGAAAAATGGCTGTCACCGTAATGACCCAAAATAATGTTGGTGATGCAGCAGACCCCAAATTACGCCAAGCTCTTACGCAGCCTTTAAAAGTGGCAGCAAGCCCAATGCTATTGGATGAAGAATTTATTAAGCACCTAAACAGCTTTTCTGAAAGCTACGTAGAGGCAACTGTGACAGCCAATACAGGGAATGTGACTGAGACTATGTCTAATGCTACGCCTAAACAAGCCGACCCTGTTGCCGCTGCGACTACTCAACCGTCTGAGCAGGATATTGAACAACCCGAACAAGCTACAAACCTTAACGATATTGATTTGGAGGACTAATCATGAGTGCATCTTTACTACAATCTACCCCTTTGAAACGAGTGTTCAAACTCGGTGCTCTGGAAGTTGAGTGCAATTCTCCTAATGCTACGTTTGAGGAAAGTATCAAAGCCATTCGTAAAAACTATCCGTTCTTTCGTTTTGGCAAAATCTATGAAGATGATGGTTTGGTAGATGGTGAACGTATGGTTTACACACTTCCTAAGCTCCCTGCCGACTCTAATGGATAACGGTACTGATAAGGTAGCCACGGCCTTTAAGTCGTGGCGCTCACAGTTCGCCAGTATGGAAGATGAATACAAGGCTGAACGGAAAAAGGCAAAAGTGGTAGGGAAAAAACAATGTTCGCTGAATTATTACCAACTAAAACAGATCCCAAAGAAGAAACACAAGCAGAAATCCGCATTCCAACCCTGCCTGATGTAAGACCGTTTGGTTGTGAGTTGGCAGGGCAAGAAATAACATTCGATGCACACGCCAGTCGTGTGCTAACCCCATTTTCTATCGAATCAGACTTCCTTTACAACATAGAAAGTATTGAAAATTATCTCACGCCTTACTTTGAGCAAACGGGGGTATCGCAAGACTTCATCGAAGACTGCTTGGGAGATCTCGTTCCTGATTTGGACATAGAGGAATTAGACTGCTTACTTCCAAGCATTGCTAAAGCAACACTTGAAGAAATGACAGCACAGGTAAACAGTCTAATTAACTTTCTTCCAGAGGCTTACGAGGCTAGGTTCGGACAGCCTCTGGAAAGTGAACACAATAAAATATGTATCGCTTTGCATCATAGCGAAAACACCTTATGCGTAACTTCTACTGACCTGCTACACGTTTTCTGCATGTATGCTCACAAGGTGTCAGGACGAGAGCGTCAGTATCTTGCGCGTGTTGCTTCACAGATTGCCTGTAGAACCATGATTACCCCCTTACCTTATGCTATGGGCTGTAACAACTTCTTAGAAGAATACTTGCCAGCGAAAGGCATTGATGTGCCCGCCCTTACAGCCTACGTAACTTGTGATTCATTTGAAATGGATGGGCTGTCAGATTGGTTCGAATCAATTAAAACGATTTTGGGAAAAGATGGGCTTAATGGGTTGTGTGAATACTATACAGAAATGCACATGGACGGCTTTGATTTAACAATCTTTGACAACAAAGATGAAGTAGAGGAATCAGAGGAAGCGGATTATTTCAGAGGATGGGCTAAGGAAGCGTTGAGCAGTCAACTGTTATCCCTTGGTCGTGAGTATGACTGGGGGGAAATCGATAAAGACTTTCTTCAAGAATTGCAGGACTTTAAAACTAATGCACAGTGTAAACATCCAGAAGTGATAGACATGTTGTTGTTCATTTCTGAAATGTTAGTCAACCACCTGCCTAACTACGAGCATTATGAGTTCACAGCTATGGACGATGTGGAGGAGTTAGGAAACAACGTACTTTATTGCCTAGACGATATTAGTCGCTGTTATGTAACTGATAATGCAGTTCAAGAGCATAACCGCTACCTAAACGACACTGGCGAAGATTGTTTCTTAAAAGTTGAGGTAGATAACCCTGAGTGGCTGAAAGCGATGAAAGGGCATCTGACAGGGTATTGGTTGATGGAATGCTTAGAAGTATTTATGGAGAATTACGAATGTTAACTGCCGTTGCAAGCCACGTAAAGTTAGAAAAAGAGCGCTCTCAGCCAAAGCCAGAACTGGCAATTGTGCTGTATGGTAGAGGTCAGTCAGTTAGTGAATATGCGACTATTCACAACGTTTCTAACAATCGATTAGGTCTAGGGCGTTTAACTGATATAAGAAATGTGCGCAGCACTATTACCAAACGTGCAAACAAAGTTAGCAAGGCGGCAGAGCAAGAATCCGTTAAGTCACTACAAATGATTCCAGGCAATGTACTTATCAACCATTCAAAGCTGGTGGTGTGGCATACACCTGCAAAGCGCCAAAGCATGTGGTTTAGCAAGTCAGGGGAAAAAGCGTTTAACGTGAAATGGCCGAGTCTGGTTTGGGCTGTTTCTTCTAAAGGTTTGTATGTATTTGCCAAAGCTACAGATGCCCGTCCAAACGAAGCAACACGCCTTTACCACGCACCACTTATGAACATCAATACAAGTGGGTTCTTATGTCAGGGGGGAGCGCAGTTACCAGATGAAAGAAGTCTGGACACCCTTTCTCAAATTGAATCGACTTTGACCGACTCTTATTTTACCCACCTGAACGTGAATTTTAATAACGACAAGCGTCAGCATTACAGTGACGATAAGAATCACATGGCATTTTGGCGCGAAAAAGAGAAAAGCGGCTCTAGCGTAAGGGCAAAGGAAATGAAATTTGCCATGCCAATGGCTCAATTCATCGAAACACTGACAAGGGGGCTTTAGTATGTCATTTGTTGCACCATCACACTTTTTTACACAGAGAATCTCAATTGACGTAATAGGCGCTGGTGGCACAGGGAGTTACTTACTTAGCTACCTTGCCCAAATCCATTACTTACTTCGCATGGTAGGAGGTAATGACAACCCGTTTGATGTAACTGTATGGGATAGAGACACAGTAAGCGAAACGAATGTGGGAAGACAAAATTTCTGGCCGATGGATATTGGACTACCAAAAGCAGAAGTGCTGGTGGAAAGAATTAATAACGGGTTCGGTACGGGGTGGACAGCTAAATGCACTAACTTTTCTCCCTCAAGCTACCTTAAAGGCGATATCGTTATGACTTGCGTTGACTCTGCATCATTTCGATATGAACTAGGTAAAAACGCGGCAGAAGAAAGTCACTATAGAGATAAGCTTTGGATTGACGGTGGCAACGGCCAGCACACTGGACAAATTATCATGGGGCACTTGGGTAACACTAACAAAAGTGACTACTTACCGAACCTTTATGATTTGTATGGCGAAACGTTACTTGAGAGTACCGAACACGCAATGCCCTCATGTTCACACGCTGAATCAATTAGAAGACAAGACTTCGGTGTAAATCACACTACGGCCTTTCAAATGGCGAATCTCGTTTGGCAGATGCTTAGGCATGGGAGTGTGGAGTACCAAGGTGGGTTCTTCAATTTAAAAACGGGGGAGCTTAACCCCATCGAGCCACTGGAAAACGTGTGGGCAGCGTTCGGGTATGAAAAGGATAAGAACAAGGAAAAATAAAAGAGAGGGGTAGCCCCCTCTCTCTAGCCCTTCCGAGGCTGAAGGCTCGCTTTAAGCAGGACTAAAGCGAACTTAGGTTGGAACCTATAGAGAAACACAGGTCACATTGTCAGTATGGGATTAATCACCTGACTTTCAATAAAAAACCTGACTTATTTGAAATCAAAAAAAAGGGGCTATCGCCCCTTTATTCATTCAGCACCTATGCAAGCGCCTAGAATAGAAAGCCCAAGTCGGCTATCGCCTATTGGACAGGATTACGGATTACAAATGACGTAGACCTTAGTAAGCATCTACCGTTTCATTATGTATAAGTTCCAGAATAACTGTTATTAAAATCCCGACTTATTAAAATTTCTTAAAAACGAAGACTTCTAAAAGTGGATTGAGAGTCTTTCCCCAGAAATTGCGATAACCACCAGCCCTGACACATTAGCTCCAGTTAAAGAAAAGGGGCACACAATGCAGTACGCAAAGGTTCAACAGGCAACAGATACTTTCAAAAAGCTTTTCCTAGAAAACTGGGTAATTAGCGTGGGTCTTAGTGGTAAGGACTCTATCTGTGTTGCTCATTGTGCGGTTGAAGGGCTCAAGCAAGCGATGGAAGTTAACCCTTATGTCGGGCCGCTATACATCGTTACTACCAACACTACGATTGAGAACCTAGAGCTTCACGGCCTTATGTTGGACTTACACCAGGCTGCCCGTAAGTACGGTAGAGAGCATGGTCTGCCTATCCGCACAGAAGAGCTAGAGCCCTCTCTGGCTAATCTGCCGATGGTTGAGTATGTAGGTCGAGGTAAGTTGTTACGCACTCCTGTAACCAGCAAGAACGGTCGTGACTGTACAGTGGACTGGAAAATTGAGCCAATGAAACGCTACTTACGGGCGCTAGGCGACCGTCACCAGACCAATAAAATCGCGTCAGCATCTGGTACGCGAGACCTCGAATCCAAGGTTAGAGCAGCGAATATTGCTAAGCGCAATGAGAGTGATGTGGAGCTAGTGAAGACTGACTTGGGGTTCACCTTTGCCCCAATCAAGTCATGGACTCTGACAGATGTATGGGCGCTAAGCGCTGCAATCGACAACGAGGACATTGAGAGCTTTGCTGTAGACCACACCTACGAACTAAAGAAGCACTATGGTGCGGGAAACGGTGGCACCTGTGATCTTTTCTCAGGTGAAAACAAGGACAAGGACAAAAGTTGCGGATCGCGATTCGGATGCTTCCTCTGCGCCATGGTAGAACGTGACGAGAGCCTAGAGGCGCAAATCAGTATCTCGCCAGCAAGGTACGGCTACATGGCGCCGTTCTCAGAACTTAGGACTTTCATGGTGAATACTTTGTTCGACTACGAGCGCTCTCGCGCCCTTGTAGGGCGCGAAGTGAAAGCCGGTGGTTGGGTGCTGGTGGGCTATAACCAGTACAGCTTGGACTACAGACAGGAGCTTTTACGCTATATCCTGACCATCGATGTACAAGAGCAAGAGGCTTTTTACGAGCAATACGGTTACGAAGGTTGCCGGTTCCAGCTCATTGGCTACAAAGAGCTGTTGATGATTCAATATCAGTGGGCAAGAGAAGGCGGAGAAAGTGAAGTGGGAACAGCGCTAAGGATTTGGCATTCGGTGTACACTGATGGAGAACGCTATGCTATACCGAAGACGCAGAAAGCTGAGCCTCAGACGCTACCAGCCACGCGATACTTCAATATCAACGGACTTGTAAAGCAGCATGCATGCACTGGGCTTCATGAGGACAACCGCCACAACATACTTACTAATCAGCTATGGATGCATCCTAAGCTCGACTCAGTGGACTTGGTTCCATTCGAGGAAGAGCAGCGCCATACTATCGACTGTGAGAGCTGCCTGATTGACGACCTAGTCGAACGCTGGTGGCCGGAAGTGCTTGAGGAAGGTCATTTCGGAGAGGGGGTGTGCCCTACGGTTATCATCAAGCTTTTGCTTGAAGCAAAAATTCTAAAGCTGAAGCGTGGAAGCATTCCAGGCTTGCACAAAGAGGTTCAGCGTGCGCAGGTCTACAACGCGCTCAAAATGACCTATGGCGTACCGTATGACACGATGGTGCTAGGAGCGTCATTGAGCGAGGCGGAGTATAAGGCGGCCTTAGCGGAGCAGGAGCAAGCGGAAGCGGTCTTAGCCGGGCAAGGGTTCCTAGACCTAACTGTCGCAAAGCAGGTGGACGTATCAATGTCCGAGTTACTGGCGCTGTGGTAGCGCCAGATTTGCACTCGCACCTATTCGCTATCGCTAATTGGTGCTTGTGGAATTACTCAACGTCTGATGTAAACGGTAAGGGCAAGTTATTCAGTATGTTTTCTTTTGAGGTAGAAAAAACTTTAACTATGCCACTCTCACCTTTCACCTTTAGATAACTAGTTGTATTGCTAGTTGCTTTGAGCCCATTTAAAAAGACTCTAACTAACCACTTGGTATTTCTACTATCAATCTCAAACTCGGCAGCTTTATCGCCGCCAGATAACGCCGCGCCGTTGTAACCTACTTCAATATGATGAAACTCTTTCATTAAAACCCTCGAAAATAATTATAAATACGGTTATCACATATTTTGGAAAACGAAACGATATTTAACCCGAGTTATTCCAATTTCTAACCATGATTAGGAATTGTATGTGAGTAGAAAAATTCAACTATTAGATAATGAGATTTAAAGATGGATTTAGAGGGCTTACCTTAGCATTTCTTCTAAAGGTGCAAATTCTCTCTCTTATGTGACGTTTGTCCAATATGGATAACAATTAGGAGGGGTGTTTGAAAACACTGAAACTTGCTGTCCTTACTTGGTTAAAAGACGTCCTCAAAGATTTAGGTCTTGGGTTGTTTGCACTTGGTTTGGGTGGCTCTATATTGGTCATAGACCAAAATGTTGGCTTGCTGCAACTGTCTGTTATACTATCATTTGTAGGTTTGTTTATGCTTGCTGGCTCGTTCTTACTAGTCGTGGCATTTAGGCTTTAAGGTGGTGGTATTAATGGATATATCAGTAAACCTAGATTATTTCTGGTGGTTGTTGGCTGCTTTGGGCGTGACGGCTGCTGTAATTTTTCCGCTGATTTTTAGTAATAGAAAGGCTCTACAGAAAATAGGGCAACGGTTCCTAGAAGATTAACTCAACAAACGGCTCCTAATTTGGAGCCGTTTTTCTTTCTGCAATTCCCTCAAATTTGCATAATTATATAGGTGCGTAACGTTATCTCTGTCATCAATTACAGGGATATAAAAATGGAAATCACCCAAGCATCGACAAACGAACATTTACCATTAGTTTGGAATCTCGATGATGGTTCTGCATCTTATTTCGGGCAAAAGGTTTCAGCTGAACAAATTGCATCGGTAAGAGAAGCTTACCCTCGTATGCCCACCTTGCTTGAAGCGCTTTCAGAAGCAAAATATATGGGACTCATCTAACGATGAGTTTCCTACTAACCCCCGAAAAGTTGCAAAAGCAGAGAGAGCAACAACGTCGTGCCCAAGAGCGCGCCGCCGCAAAACAAAAAGCAAAACTTGCATGCCCTGAGTACCGTATCAAGCAATTGGAAAAACAACGCGAGCGGCAAGAGCGTCAGAGAGCTAAAGCATCCGAAAAAGCTAGAATGCGCCCCCCTGTAGCTAAACCGCTGGTAGCCAAGAAGCCTCTAAGGTCAAAGGGTATGGCTGGTAAGTCTCGCAATAAAACGGAGATGTCTTTACATGACCGTATGGCTGCTTTGGGGTGTATTTGTTGCATCAATAAAGGTCTGATAGAGCCACACACCGGTTCCCCAGTGTCTATTCATCACATACATGGGCGCACTTCGCCAGAAGCTCACCTGTATGTACTCCCGTTGTGCCAATGGCATCACGACACACCCATGGGCTTAGATAATCAGCTGAATGAAAAGTACCAGTTCGTTTTCCCTCTACATGCAAAGGGGGCTGATGGTGGGAAGGTGCGCTGGGAAGAAGTGAATGGTTCGCAAATATCGTTATTGATTGAAGTCCACAAGCTAATAAACGCTACACCAAAAGAAATTCCCTCTGAATTGCAAAACCTGACAACTGGATAACGGTACTCCCTAAGCCAATTAGGGCGATAAAACTTTATAACTAAAGAGTAGTAGGAATAGTTATGCAAAAAAATATAACAAGAGCAGTACTTAAAGAGCGCTTAAATACATTGCCGGGTCTTCTCCAATTAGAGAGGCGCATGGACAGAAATAAAGTAGAAGAGATACATAGAGTCAACAGTGAAATACGCTGTAAGTTTCTATCTGAGGTTTTCGGTGGCCGAACGGTGAACTGCCATATTACGACTGACTTTGTTGTGATGTGCCAAGATATGGACGATGTGGCGCAAGTAAAAGCGCAGCTTAAGAGTATGGGATTTAAAAACGTCCACACATACCACCCGCTTATTCATGCTGGTGGTACAGAGTCACGCAGAGACCCTGAAAACCCTTATGCTGTTAATGTTTCATCGGTAGATGATCTAATCATTGGGAAAACCGCAGAGAAGCATATGCAGATTTTAAAAAATGCGTTACAGCCTCTAATAGATGATGTGTGCTTTATCTATGCTTATGGAGGACAAATAAGCGTTCGTTTTGGTGAACTAGCTTCTGCGCAGGCATTAGATAAGTTTTTAAAGGAAGTCTTCAGTCGTGCTGATGAAGAAAAAGCATTTAGCGGTTCGTCACTAATTAGGCCGCACTCACTGGACACCTGGACGGTAGATTACCAGTTAAAACCATAAGCATTCATTCATAAAAACGCTGAGCTTTTAAATTGGAATAAAGACTCAGCAACCGCTCCGCTCTTTCCCCCAAAATACACATTCTCTCCTCCTGTTGCACATTAATCACATACCGGAACAGGAGTGACACAACCATGAAATGCACAGAGAACTTTGACCTATTCGACCTAACTGGCGCAGACAAGCTAGCGGCAGATTCAGTAGAGGCGAGAGACGCACTTATTCGCGAATATGCAAACAACGACGATATCAAATGCCACTTCTACCTATCTGATTCGGCTGGAAAAGATAGCCAGTTCGCAAAGCTAAAAGTTTTGGAGCTTGTTCCACATCACAAAATAACTGTAGTACATGCGAACCTAACTAGTGAAGTAGAGCATGATGGAGTTATTGAGCACATAGAGAAGTTCACACCACCAGCAATACCAGTAGAGGTAGTTCAAAATCCTTACAGAAACCTTATTGATGGAATTTTGCTTCGTGGAAAATTCATGGGCGGAATCGCACGCTTTTGCACCTCAGATTACAAGGTTCAGCAAATCGATAAGTTTATCAGAAAGGACATGAAAGCACGCGGTATCAAAGTAGCGTTCAATGTAACCGGCATTCGAGCTGCTGAAAGCAAAATGAGAAGCATGAAAAACCCTCTGTTCATCAACAAGCGCTTAACTACTAAATCGAGAACAGTGTTCGACTGGATGCCTATCTTTGATGCCTCAGAGGATGCTACCTACGATGCAATATATGCAAGCGGTCAACATCCGCATCCCGCCTATGGAGAGCGTGGTGAAAAATATAGCCGCCTATCATGCGCATTTTGCTACATGGCCAGTAAAGGTGATCTCAAGGAGGGCGCTAAGCAATACCCTGACAAATACGCATCGTATATCGCCATAGAGCGAGTGTTAGACCACAGCATGTTCTTCAAAAAAGTGAATGGAGCAGCTGTTAAGGTATCACTAGAGGAACGCGCCGGGGTGCAGGTGGACGAACTACTGGTCGAGCAATATGTAAAGGCGCACACTGCTAGACAAAAGCGTCTACTGGAGGCGAAGAGGGAGGCTGACTTGGCAAAAGAAATCGCGAAGAAAGAGAGGGAGGCTGCGAAAAATAAAGTGGACAAAAACCAACTGGTCATGGCTATCTAAGCCGTGACTTTCCCCACCCGCCACCACGCCCTATCGGGTGTGGTGGCGTTAGCTAAGTTAATCGTTCACTTGCACCGTAGCAACCACACAAGATTTAATGGAATTTGCATTCTTAGTGAGAGGGGAGAGGTCTAAAGACGCGTAAAGATTTGATAAGTAAACAACCTGCTTTGAAAGATTTAGAACATCTTGTGTAGCAGTTTGTGTTAGCTGAAGGTCATTCATATCAAAGAACCCTTCTGGGGCGCCTTTGTCTACACCCTGTAAGCTTTGCTGTTCTGGAACACTCTCAACAGGGGGTGATGATTGGCCTTGTTTGAGCGTTGCTATGACTGTATCTATGTCGACAGTTTCTGTGATAAACCGCCGTGTAACCTCCAAATCAATTTGTTGTAATTTATCTATGATTAGGAACGGAAGATCCTTCACTTGCCGTATTGTGGCCTGAATGCTTTCTAGGCTACTCTTTCCGAATTGATAAATTTCATCAAAGGACGAGAAACCGCCTAAATTAACTTTGGCTAAGTCGCTATCAAACTCTTCCTTATCTTTACCTTGAAGCCTTGCGTAAGCCATATCGAAATGCCCTATGGCAGCCTTTAGCTTGGATAGCTCATCGTTGAGATCGCTTTGAAGTGCAAAGATTGAGAAAGATTTATCATCTAACTTTTTAACTTCAGGTATTAGTCTAGCAGCGTGCTTTTCCACACATTGTGCAGCTGATGCAGCTTCTAAATATAGCTTTGCTTTACCCAAAGGGCCTGTATAAGCCTTTTGAGCACCAACATACCCACCAAACAGCGATGCAGTGGTCAACACGTCGGCATGTGCCGAAGACGCCACGCCGATGATACCAACTGCCGCTGCATGCAATAAGTACTGGTCCGCTTTAACAAGTTCCTTGTAATCCTCGCGACTTCTATCCGCATACTCACCAGCAACCTCGGAGGCTAAATCTGACGCATCTTGTAATGTTATATCGGGTTTGTACTCTATGGACGTTTTTAGCTCTAGAGGCTGCATAGAGCTGCAGCCCATAAGAACTAGGGCTGTAATGCAATAAATACATTTTTTCATTCCAAACTTCCTTGTCTTTTATGGTTGCTTATAAATTATACACCCGCGCCCCTTGTTGTCTAGTTTTTGTACAGTGTTTTTGTGAGGATTAATCAGCATTCCACTGCATTTGCTCTTGGAAAACTTTTCGTCACGTTAATTCAAAATACCAACTAACTTAGGGTGAATTATCAATGGTGTCATTTGAGCAACGATTAAAAAAAATAAAAACGACTGAAGATGCAGAAGAGCAGGTAAGACTTTCTAAAGGTTACGTAACTAGGCTACGGAATGAAGCCAAAAAATGCGAAACATTAGATGGCAAGCTAGCGATGAATGAAAAAGTAAAGCAGGCAGAATCTGTTCTAAGAAAAATGAGAAGAAGCATCTTTGATATTGAGGATGCAATCAATAATGGTTTAGCGGCAACTAGTATTCTTAATTAGCCAAACATTCTTGCTGGTGGTTGATTAGTCGCCCAGGGCTAATTAACCATTTTAAAAGCATTGTTAAACATGGCTTTTTAAGCCAAGGTTTCAATGAGTTGGTGCAAGCCACCCGCAGAATTCCCTCAAATTTGTCCGCACTAAAATAAGGCCTACGTTGCTCATTGTCAGATAACACCAATAGGAACATCTCAATGAGTTTATTATCAATTACAAACCAAAGCCCCTTTCAAGGAATAGCTGTCATAGCCAAGTGGGCGTCTAAAAACATTATTGATTGGTTAATGGTCGAAGCGGAACATGTCTCTGAAGAGCGTATTTATTCTAACCTCAGTAAAACTCTGTGCTGTGCACAAGGCTTTGATTTAGCATCTGCTCCCTCATTAGCAGTATTGAAAGTCAGTTCTGATGCATCTCTCGATGTAATTTACAGTGAAACACGCGCCTTGCTGGAAGCTGTATCACATATTGACGGATTTAAGGGCTCACTAGCCTATAACACGCTACATACTATTTTATGTAATGCGGTTGCCGTTCGCCATGATGGACAGGCATTTGATTTATTTGTTGGTCGAGCCGTCACAACTTCGCTTAAACAATTTCACCTTGAAGACCTTTTCCTAATCAATTACGAAGCAAACTTTCGTACCGTGGTTGCTGGATGGTGCACAGTGAAAAAAGCATGGGGTTTTTCTACCATATCTCGTGACACTATCACCGCAGACAGAACTCGGTTCTCTCTCTCGCGCGGCCAGGTTAATAGCCTAACCACCCGCACGTATGGCTCACTGCTAAAGAAGGTGGTTTAAAGTATGGATATAAATGAAGCTCAACGTGTCACCGGGGCCAACAATCATCAGCTTGCGTTGGCAAGCTATTTAAAGGTGGACGATTGTGATCTGATAGAGCCTAACGGGGTTCATGGTAGAAACGGTAACCAAGTTCATTGTTTCCGACATAAAGGAACTATTTATTCGGTAGCGCACGATAGCGTACCCCTCCAGGAAGATGTCCTCATAAGTTTTGAGCGTGACTCATGGCGTATTCGTAAGGTAAACCCTAAAGCTCCCTATGTTCGGTTTACTGATAAGGCGGTTTTAAATCAATTGGCTACAATATGCCCGATAGACCACCAGCTCCTTAAGATAAATCAGCAGTGCCACAGGGTGTTAATGGCACATAAAAGCGGTTTGCAGGTGGTCTTTGCCTATACTGCCCACATCCCCGATGATATCGAAACCTATTACTTTAAAGGCGCAACGGTCGAAGGGCTTCAAGATATGGCTCGAATATTCGATTTGGACCTTACCACCAGCCAATAACTAGAATAGTTTCAGTTCAGTTTCCCTCAAAGTCGCAAGGATATGTGAGTGACCTACGTTACAAGCATATCCTTAGTCAACCTAACAGGTACAAACATGTTTACTGAATCACTAGAGCTTAATTTCGAAGAAAACGTTCCATTTGATACAACAGAAGAGATTATTGGCTTTAAAGGTCGTCGCTACGAGCTTGGGGATAGCATTCGTGGTTATCGTGATTTGAGTAGCAAGAATAGTGAATTGTTCTCAATCCAAGCAAAGGGCGGAAAGTTATCTGGCAAAGTTTTAGATCACTCTGTCAGCGTTAGAATCGATAATGCAGTATTCAATGTGCGTGCTGGTGGTCAAGCAAGAGCGAGAAAGGAAAAAAGACGTAATGTACACGCTTTTGTGGAGGGTACCTTAAGTAAAGTGCTTAAGGGAGAAAAAGCGTCGCTTTCAAGTGAATGGGTAGAAGTAACATACAACCCATTTCACACTGACACTTTCATCGAAAAGACAACCGGCAGAGCTGTAGTTTCTGCAGACATAGCGATACTTCAAACAGGCAGTGTTTTTTGCCGCGGTCTCATTTACCAAAGTGCTACATAAGGCGCCATCAATCATGTACAGGGCTACTTCATTTACATGGACACCCGACGATTACACCATAGTTAATCAAGTCACGTTCAAATTCCGTTGGGTAGCCATTATTTATCTCACCAAGGAGTTACTTCTTGGTGCACCAAAAGTCGATTTAAAGAGAGTAAATTAGTGAATATCAACTTAAACGGGCGAGTTTTTCGTCCTATTAATAGCGCGTTGCTAACGCAATGCGATGGCACATATGAAAAACAGTTAGATGGAGTATTACTTAGAAACGAGTCAGACAAAGTTATCGCGTTTTTGGTTAATGGTCATCGACACAGAGAATCCCCTTTTTTAGTTACTGCGCGTTACCAGGAGGCAACGAAGCGAGTTCACTATCAACTTGCGCTGAGCAGTATCGATGACAAATTTTTTAATACGGTACTTGAGGGAGAGTTTTACCCTCATCGGCCCCTCAAAAACAAGCTTGATGAAGACGCCATTCAAGCTGTGAAACAGCTATACGGGAAGGTTTTTAGCGGCATTGGAAAATAATTGAATTATTTTCGGTCGTTTTCTTGAAATTACACTACCATACCTACGTTCATAAAGCCGAAAAGGAGGTACAAAATGAACGCATCGATTGATACACAGAGCAGGGACGGCGAAGACAGATTAGCGAGAGTTCTGCTTGGGTTTGGGGTTGCCGTAACTGTACTCACTGGGATGGCTGGGTTAGGACCTGAGTCGTTAAAAGCCGCAGGTGTAATGGGATGGTTTCCCTTTTTATTAATGTCTCTTTATTTACTCGGCAGGAAATCACGACACAAATCACGTGAGCGTCAGCCTTTCCGGTTTTCGCTCTTATACACGATGTTTGCGCCAATAGGAGCGCTCATCCTTGGGTATTTTATGCTGACAGGTGGGCTAAACTTCAATGAAGTAGCAACCTTCATGGTCAAGTATGTATTGTTTATCGCAGGAACGATGACAATCTTATGGGGATTTCTTTACTTCTTTGATAGTTGAATCCTTTCATTCTTGAGGTAAATGATACATTCCTTTACCTCAAGAATTTACAACCGATTTATTTCCCCTACGTTAGCTCCTGTAAATAATCAAAGGAGCTAACATGTCTTACTACACTGAATTTGAACGCCTTATTATTACCAGTTCGCTGGTGGGGTTTAACAGGCAAGCAATAAGTAACGTTGCCAGTGAAGCGCTGGATGCTATTACCCTATCAAACATGGATATCTACATTGCCGCAAGCCATGGTGGTGACAGTCGCATCATCGACTCTGAAACGAAAACGATATCAAGGCAGTGGTCAGTATTAACCATGGGCTATAACGCAGCCCACCTGCTTACTAATATTGCCAATAAAGTGATTAAGTCATGCCTATACGGGAGCTTACGAGTACGCGGCAAGCAAATACTCCCATCTTCATATTTGTCGAAGTTTGAAGTGTTACAAAATCAACCCAAGTTTGTAGAACCTGAAGTATTTGCTCACAGCCTTGAAAGAGCCATTGTGACGAAAGAAGGCCTCGAGCATTTAAGAAAATCGCCTTTCGGCAATACATGCCTTGGCTGGATGGAAGATTATCAATGCTTCCAACCCAATGGTGAGTCAGTAATCATTGGTGAGATCAGTTCGCCGGAGGAGGTCGTCGCTGTATTTGCCGTTTGTCATTATATATCAAGCGAGAACTTATCTTTATTAAACCTAAAGCAATCTGCTGCAGCTTGCTATCTTTCTAATGCAGTAGAAAGTGAACCGCCATCGCATTTAAGATTTGTGGGATAACCTAGCCAGGCTGACCGATTTACCAGACAAATGTTTGGTAAATCGGAAACCGCCTTTCCACCGGCCACTAAACCAATCATCATTCGCACCAAATGCCCCCTGCATTCTTAATAGTTATATTCAAGTGGAGTAATAGATGACAGTTTCTGGTTCACTAATTTTACCAAAACTGGAAGAGTTGTGCGCAACACCACCTTTCCTAAAGACCCTTTATCAGACTACACAATCTAATCAAGACATTGACCCAATATGGGAGGGAGTAGCGGTAGTTTTCAATGAGGGCGCAGAGCATTACTTAAACGCGGAAAAGTCTAATTCAAGTTGGGTTCGCCTCCAAAGTGAGTATATGAAAGCTGGTGGATTGGATGGGAGGGTGGGAGTTATTACTCAGTACAACGATCTGGAACAAGTATCATTCATGAACTCACTTTATAGTTTGGACTACGCACCGTGGGTTAGAGTGAGCTCATTTATTGATTGTCATTCTTCTGACAAAAGCTATCCAATTTGCCATTCAAGCTCAATCAGTCTCGATGCCAGGTATGTTACTACAATACCAACGAGCCTATTTATACAAGCAAAGGAAACAGTGGTAGAGCGTGATATCGCCTTTACCAGCATGATAGAGAAGTTTTTGAGGGATCCGATTTGTGAAAGTTATTGATTTTGTCGTGGGGAGAACTTACTTAATAAAAGAAAAAGACATTACTTTCCCTGATGGAGAAATTGAGGGGGGTCGAAACATAATCAGGAAGATATTGACACCTGCCGACCAGAGCAATTCATGTGTTGATGGTGAGGTGCCGACAGATATGGATATTGAAAAATGGAGCAAGTATTTGCGCGTACAATGCCCTCAGAATAATACTGTCCACCTGCTTTCGCCTGATAACATTGCTTCCGCAACATTAATTGAAACAGGGTTATCGAGCAACTAACAAAATATCTATATGGGTAATACTCTTCAGGCAACAGATACATCCCAGGATTTTTTTTACTTTATGGAGTACATTAACGATGAAAAATGAAGATTTCTTTTTTGGAAAGAAACCTTTTAATTTAAATGATTGGCGCGACTTGGCAAGTTCAGTCAGTCAAGACCACTTTACTGCACAGCTTAACCGTTATTTAAATGCGAATGATAATTTTCTTGAAATTATGGATGGTACGTCCCACCCTGACTTCTCTTCACTACTAGGTGCCATATCTCCAGCAGAGATTGGAAACATCAGAATATTTGCTAGGTCAGACCAAAACGATGCACTAAAAGCTACTTTAGCTTGCGATATTATGTTAGTAAACGGAGTCGTTCGTGTAACACCACAATGGTGTGCATACAAAGAAATAAGATCTAGTGAAATCATTTCTTCTTTATTGGTTCCTATCCACGCACGCGCCTTACAAGACAAGACCTACGTGGTTAATTCTGATGGGACTATGGATAAATTGCTTCACGGCACTGATTTTGAGTCAGAACTTCAAAACATATTCAATCTGTCAAAATACCCCGGTAGCTATGATAGTAAATACATTAAACCACTAATGGTAGCTACAGATGTTGGCCGTGCTAACATTCCATTAGATGAAGTGCTAAGCATTTACTTTAAAGCTATGAATCCAACAAGCTAATATACAAAGCCACCTGCGAAAAAATCACACCATGCTGGTGGCTTACTCATTTCCACAACACTGGCTATCGATTCAAATCAGATTTGAATGAAAATGTATTCAATTCTTCCCACAAAATTGTGCATTCATAATTTCTTGTCACATTAAGCATGTATTTAAATCCACTTGCATCTTGGGAGAGATAACATGCAAAAACACATATCTAAACCTTCAGTAATGGCGAGATTCGGTATTGAAAAGTGCAACTATTCTGAGTACGGGCACATCAATGTGAATTTTAACATTGTAGAAACGGCTGATTATCAATCGGCGCCTAAATTTGCACACTATGACTTTGATTTGCCCAAAACGTTGCATGGTATCTCAGGGTTAACGATTCAGTCTCAGACGAGCGCAGAGGCCCTAATTAATGGTGGTAACCAACGAATCTATGGGTACCAACTCCACTTGAGTACAAATCAACCAGCATTAGACCAGGATTTATTTTCATCAATCAAAGCTGGGCAGCGTTTTAAGAAAAAACTTGATGCATTGGTTGAAAGAGAAGGCTACGCAAAGGACTTCGCGACATACCTTGGCTACATGATGCGAGTAATGAATGTGAAATACATTTCTTTCGAAAGCTATTCCGAAAAGCATCACAACCGCCGGTGGATGAACTATAAAATTAGTGAAGTGCCAGATTTGGTTGAAAAGTGTATTAGTGAACTGGCTGAATACGCCAAGTGGAACATCGATACAGATAAAGCAGCATAAGTTAAAGCGTTAAGAGGGCTGCCATCCAGCAGCTCTCTTTTTTACAACAGGCACATACTAGGTATGCGTATATAAGCCTAGATTGAAATAAGCGCCAGGCCTGCTCCGCTATCGCGAATTGACCTGCCAGCACCACACCCCGAAATGACAAGCAGGGGGTAAAGATTGGTTGCGAACCTTTACCAGTTCTTACTCTTTTATCGTTCCTAACTAATAAAAATTTACCATTTTGCTTCACTGAATTTATTAAACCTGACCATAGAAGCTCAACTTCACCAGTTGCCTTTACCATTAATAAAAACGTTTTTCTTAATTGGATATAAGGCTCCCGCGTGACGTTTCCCTCCAAATTGCCGAATGCACTGTTTCACCTACGTTACCTTCAAGTTAATCGAGCAGGGGGCATCATGGCCACAAGCAAAAAACAGAAGACAGTTTTCGATTTCATGCAGGAAGCATCATTCGATTTGAGCGCAGGTATCCAGTTTGAAACCCAAGAAGCATTTATCGCATGGGCAACAGAAAACTTTGATGAGATTGCTACAGAAGCGCTTATAAACTTCTCACTCGTTTCACAAAAGCGTTCGACCAAGATAAATCGCGTTGGACTCACTGTACCTCGCTTTTATGAACCAAGCCCTAGAAAGCTTCACGAATTAGTAAGCAAGCTCACACCAAGAGTTGCGCTCCCACAGTTGTAATGGCTCTCCCGCCACTTCGCCGGCCTTCGGGCTGGCTTTTTATTCTCACTTAAGGATGTATACATGAATACACAATTACAAGAACAGCAAAGCCAGCTATTCAAAGAGTTTGGTGTTTTCTTTGCGTTTGGAGATAAGCAGTTTAAAGAACAGCGTCAAGAAGGCGTCGATTACTGTACGGTGCTGAGTGCTGGTGATTGCGTTCCCGTACAACATGCTAGCGAGTTTGCTAAGCGTCTTTCAGCTTTACACAAAGAAGCAAGAGATAAGGCGCTAAGAGAGAAAGGGATTGATCGTATTATTGAAGAGGAGCTAGTAAATCAAGAAACTTTCTATACGGGCGATATCGCTCCAGTAGTAGAAGCGCTTGCATACTATGAAGTCACGGAGAAACAGGTAACACAGGTTTATAGAAGTGTTTTCCACAAATACGACAATTGGTGATAACAGCCAACCCAGCAATAGATAATTAAACGAGCCCCGCAATATTGCGGGTTTTTTTCATGGTTAAAAACCATCAAATATACTTTAAGTCAGATTTTTGTTTGCTCGCGTACAAATAAGGCATCTACACTATTCTCTGTAAGTTGTAACAAGTCAGCAATATGGAACATTAAAGCCTCAACCTCACAACGGAGAGTGACATGAGCAAGTTCACAGCGACAATAAATGGTTTCCCCCTTACCCCAATGTCTTTAAGCAAAGACGGTAAGCTAATACCCTGCCCAGACTTCAAGAGCGCTAAGCAAAGCACATTGAAGATTATGGAGATTAGTGGGTGTTGTCTGGGGCTAGTGTTTTCAGATAAGCAAAAAGCAAGGTTAAGATTGCCTAAGGCCTGTTGATCTTTGCTGTACACATTTCGCTCAGCAATACATCGGCAGCCACATCATTGAAAATGCCAGTGATACCATACTGGCATAGTTTCTCGCTAACTTTTCATATCTAGTTGATACTGAACGATAATGCTTTATTCGAGCAAAGGCATTTTCAACTAAGTGTCGATATTTATAAAGACACCAGTCGACACTCTCTTTGTCTATATCTTGGCCATAATTACGTTTTGGTATGACTGAAATACCGCCTCTGGCTTCAATATATTCCCTTAATGCATCACTATCGTAGCCTTTGTCGCCTACGAAAATATTTACTTCCTGTAAGTGGTCAACCAAACTTTGAGCACGAGCAATGTCATTTCTCTGGCCTTCTGATAGCTCAAAATAAATGGGAAGCCCCCCACTATCCACGGCTAAATGGATTTTTGTCGAATTGCCACCACGGCTCTTTCCTATGCACTCATTGTCTGAAGTCGCAGCACCTGTACTATGCTGATGAGCTTTGACAATCGAACCATCAGCAAAGACCCAGTCATAATCAGCCAGTTTTGCTAACTCATTGAATAAATTATTTAATAAACCTTTCTTCGACCATAAATTGAAGCGTCGATAGATGGTACTCCAGCCTCCAAACTCTGTGGGTAAATCTCGCCACGGGATACCGGTTCTCAACCGGTAAAGTATCCCTTCAAAGGTCATTCTGTGTTCTGGTTTGTTATAAATGCGGCCTGTGCTCTTCATTACTTGAAGTAGCTTTTGCCACCGCTGATCAGTTAGCATTAGTCTCGGCATGGTAGTGAGTTGTTCTTTTACTTTTGGCGAAGCAAATTATAACTCTTTACCATGCCGGTCAAAAACTAATCACGAAAGATCAACAGGCCTTAGTAAGAAAGTCATTTTTCGATTATTCAGAGCCCCTAGATAGGGGCTTTTCATTATTCCCGCCAAATTGCCCTTCACTATATTCCTGAGACATTACTCCTATCATATAAAGGAGAGAAAAATGTCAGACACAATCGCTGTAACAGAAACGACAGGTAAAATTACGTGCCGGTGGGCATGGGTTAATGTGAACCTTGAAAAGCCAATCAGAGCGCTACTCAGTACGAAAGAAAATACGTGGGGTGGCTTCCAGGTTCCTTACTTTTTTGAAACGCATCATAAGCTACTTATAAAGCATTATCTAACAGAGGATTATGAAGTAACGCGCAGCGAGAATGGGTATACCATCAAGCACTTCGACTACCCGAGTGAAATCCCCACAGTTGTGCGTAACATGCTGGTGGAGGATGATTTTGGCGTAGAGCGCAACGTGAATACTTTTGTTGATGGCTTATGCTGGGAAGAATTAACGGACGCGCAGGTCATAGCGATAGAGTATCTTCGCAATATCACCACCCTCACCGATGATAAAACGCTAGAGCTGCTAGAGGCCAAAAGAAAAGTCTCTGAAAGCTGGTGCTTGTCTTTGCCCCTTCAATACATTAGTTCCCAAAAGGTGAATGTTGCGCTTCACAATGCTTACCTTTACGCCTTTCCTACCTTCAAAGAGATGGATCAACACATTTGTGCTGAAGCTTTAGCTTATGCCTACGAACTTGGCTATACAGCCCTGTTAGATAAATGATAGAGGTGCTTGCATACTTTCTGCATAACTGAATATTTGTTAGAAAATGCACGGGGATATACTTTTAATTTTGAATAAATGGCGGGTACTTATGCAACCCGCCATTTTTTGTTAATCGTTTATTTAGCTGAATAATTTCAAATCTAATTCATTTATTCGTTTTATCTAATAGGTTTTCAAGTGCTGTAGAGTTATAATTAACAGTGCCACAAAGGCTTAATTCATTAAAAGGTACAATAATGTTTAATAATAAAGTTACCAAAGTAAGTTCGACGCAAGACGCAGCTATGCTGATTGTTTTTTTATGTACGTGTGCTACCGCGATAGGTGCGGTGTTCTGGTTTGCTGTAGAGCAATCATTAGGCGGGTGGGGGAGTGCTTTCCTACAAGCCTTCAGCTTTACTTTGACGTTATTTGTAATGTTGAAGTTAGGGAGCTGGAATAAAAGCAAAGGTTACATGAAAGAAAAGCTAGTACGGCATGCTGTTAAGCTTATAAGAGTGATATAGCTTATTAGGCGAAGCCCACCAGCAACGGTGGGCTTTTTTAATTGGGTGTAAGGCGTTAGCAAAGCCACATCTTGGTTTCATGCACTCGCACATCGTAGTCAATTGTTAGAGTCTCATAAGACATGCCAAAGGTCTTGTTAACGAACTTTACTATCCCGTCTTTAGTGTAGAGAAAGGTATTGTTTTCAATATCTCGTAACACACGCTCGTTATATTCAGCATCGCTATTTTCATGAGTGGCATGCATTACTACGCCATGGAACTCAAACGGCGAATTTTGCACACTTTGTGTCGCATACTTACCTTTGTAGGCGGCCATGATTTCTAAGTAAATAACGCCATGAGTTGGCGATTTTAAACGGGTTCGCATTCTACAGCTCATACCATTGGCTTCTTCAGTTTCAGAACCGACACCTTCAAAGATTAAATTAGGGTTTGCAGGCGCGGTGGTGAAAGCTGTTGTTGTGTTGTTGGTAAGTGCAGTCATATGGTTTCCTTATTCTAAATAGAGGAGAGAGCGGCAATTAAGCCGCTTCAGAAAGAGTCTTATCTTTCTCGTCGTAGAAAGATTTGGCTTTATTGATATCTGTGAATGGCTTTTCCATATTCTTAGAATGAATGCCTCGTTCGTCGCCGTGCACTTTTACAATGTAGGCGCCATCCCAATTTTCTATAAGCGTTAGCTCACATTTAAAGTCGCCAGTAGCAGGGAAGTTAAAGGCTTTGGAGCGAAGTGTTGTCATCTGAATTCCTTGTTTGTTGATTTAAGGAAAATGTACTCAGGTGCGCCGGTTAAGCAATTGAGCAGGAAAGGCAGGCAAATGAACTTGTTAAGTAGTCTTATTCTTCCGGCTGGTGGTTTACCGTTAAATTGACGGAATTGCTGGTGGTGTCACGTTACACCTATAAACAAAACAGCGGAGTAACAACATGTTCGGATTTATGGAATGCAAGGTTAACAACCCAGAGTTAGCCAAAACTAGATACACCACTCACGCATATGTATATGCAAAGCGCGACGATTTCAAAGTCGGAGCCTTGATTGAAGTCCCATCGGGTATGGGTGGGTTATTTACTACTAAAGTGGTGAAGATTGAGAGTGGCGTTGCAACGTGTATAAAGCCTTACTGTAGAGACCATGGGAAGCAAGAGTTTGAAGTATTCATCAACCCTCCACTTATCTCTGTAGAAGAAATTTTAAGTCTTGCTAACGTGATATACGAAGTTGAGCGTAGGCAGGCTATAAAGAGTGATGAATTTGAGCTATTAGAGCGTGCGCGAGTCAATGGTTTAATTGCACGTTTCAACAGTTGGTCGTGGACAGAGGCTGGCGTTGAAGTTTTTAGAAAAGCAAAAGAGCTCTATCAATAGTTCACCATCCTGGGTTTGCTCAAGCAAGCCCAGTTCCCATCACAAATGAGGGCACCCCCTTTCGCTATCGCTGGTGGGGATGCCTTTAAACCATTCAAAAACTCATTCTTAAAACTCTGATAAATCTGCAATGAAATTTATAAATGGTAAAGAGGCCAGCGCGCCCGTCAGGTGTACCGAGTACCCTCTTTCTCCACTAATTGTCATGTTAGCTCTATGTGACACATTTTAGTTGTCCCAAACAAACGGAGAGTCACATGACCATCATTAATCGAAACCAACTAAAAGCAGCCTTTCAACCTGAGCAGGCGGAGCGTGCCTTACTGACTCTTGTTGTCGATAAGTCACTTCAGAAGTTCGGTTTGAACTTCCCAGTAGTGAGCATGCCTTTTGTTCGTGAAGAGGTAGCGACAACAAAAGGTTCTTTCACAGCCCTTTCTAACGTCTGTTATACGCTTGATTCTGACGAGGCAACTTTTGCATCTATCGAAAAGCTTCTAATTGAGGTCGGTATCAGCCACAACGTAGTGAGTGTTGAGGTTATTGGTGGCAATGTTGATGAAACCTTTTATCAAGTGAAATTAAACATTGAAGCAATGGAGGTGGCCGCCTAGTGCGGTCACAAGGTGGCAGTATGACAAATCCCAAAAAAAGTAAATTAACCAGTCTCATCATTTACGAAAGCATGGTGCAAATGGGCATCATTGTCGATGGTGAAATAAGAGCTAACGGTAAATCTAAATCTGGGGCGGGTATGGATTTATGCTTAGAGCGTTCAAGTGATCTAGATAACTTTAATGAGTCAGGAACTCAGGCGTTCAGTTTAGCGCACTACTCCACAGCGGGAGGGGATGCAATTTGTGAGCTCGATATGATTTTCTTTTACCATACCGGCAAAGAAAAAGTAGAAGCTTACAGTTACCAAACATCAGTACCACCTGTATTCGAAGTTGTATATCCAAAGCCAGGTGAGCACATCAGCTCAAACTACAGGGAGCTAAACGCATTTGCAAAGCAATGGATGGAAAATCTACTTGAGCAAGGACATTCCAGTTCGTGGGTAGATAGTACTTTTAATTCCGCAGAGCCAAGCGTTCCCTTTGAATTACAAAAAAGAGTCAGTTTCGCACAAATGGTGGAGCTAGAGGTAATCAACACACTAACTACTGCTCTACTAGGCTCAACAGTTCTTTCTATTAACCATGCCTCTAACTCCATAGTGTTAGACCTTGATGAAGCCAGACACTTAGAAGAAGAAGGCGCGTCTATCTTGCCAGTGGAAGATATGACCCAAAGCTTGATCAGCGCGGGGTACAAAAAAGAGGACATCGAAACCATAACTCACTTCGAACTATACGCATCGTAATTTGTTGAGTAGCGCCCTCTACTTGGGGGGCGCATATTTGTTCAATTCATTCTAAGGAGTTCGATTATGAGCTTGCTAGTTACAAACTATTTCAAAAGCCAGTTAACTTCGCTGAGTTACCCTGCAGACGAAATCCAATACAGCCTAAACTATTGTCAGGGTGATGGTATGCTTTTTACAGGGCAGCTATATGCCGAAGATATAAATGCAGTTGCCGATCGCCTCACTAATGGAACAAAAAAGCCGCTATCAAACGTGCTGTAGATAAAGGTGCAAGTATAGAAATTAAGTCTAATGACCACCGGTACGTTCATTACAATACAATGTATGTTGTTTGCGATGATTACGCTTGTGAAGACCTAACCGACTTTGAATCACAGTCACTGCACGAATTTGTGGAGCTAGTAGAGGAAGATATTAAAACTGTATCGCGTAAGCTGGAGGGGGAAGGGTACAAACTAATCGAAGCTGGTGGTGAAGTATTTGCTCTCTCAGGCAAAGAGCGCACTTATAAAACAGCAAGGTTCTCAGTAACCATTAAAGAGGTTGGGGCAGACCCTTTCGACCTTGAAATGATATGTGAAGACACTTACGAAAAAGTCTGGAGTCAGTTCATTAGTGGTGAAGCAAGATATGCATGCTTTGAAGTAACCGTTACAACCAATAGCGATAATATCGAAATATCGACCGTCCGTAGTCCTCTGTTTATTATTTTAAATAATATTACCAGCGGCAAAGTAGTGTCAGACAAACGGGCGTTTTGCTCAGAGGCAATTCAAGAGGCCAGGAATTGGATTAAAGGACACAGGCTGGCGGCATAATGGTATTTCACTAGAGGGTTATCACCCCCTCTAGTGCAGGTGGATATTATTTGTTGAAGAGAGTAAACATTATGATAGCGCACACTATCAAGACCCAATAGGCGCGTCTGGCATTTTTTAAGTGCTTGTCTCTTTGCTTAGAGGTTTCCTTTAGTTCTCGATTAGCTTCATTTAGCTCAGTCTTGTGCTGATTGTGTCTATCGATAAATAAGCCCAAGAGGTCTTTATCTTCTAGGATGTAATATTCAGAAACAGGCTTCGATACTTTTAATTTATCTATACTAGATGCCAATACATTTCCATCGCCCGTCGCTTTGTCACTGTATGACACATCAAAGCCGCCACTAGTATAAAATTTCTCGCGCCTCTTAAAGTTTTCTTCATTAGCATCTTGAGGGGATAGCCACGCACTTTTGATCGGCATACCCTTAAACTGAACTTTTGCTTGCTCAACAACACGGTCTCTCAGAAATGTTCCTATACCTAACCCTTTCTGATTAAAAATTGTGTCAGTAGGTAAACACAGTTCGTGGCCGGATGTGGACACGGCCAGAGACCATTTATCTACAGAACCATCCTGTACAGGTAAGCCGTGTTCCATAATCAATTTAACTGAACACTGTACTTTTCTATTTGACCCATATTCAGTGACTCTAAAAACTCGCTCAAAAGTTTCTGGTTTGCCAGATTGGTAGGTACCGGCTATCCAAAGGTAATTCTTAATTCGCATACTGCTCTCATATTAGACTTTAAGGGTTAAGGTACGGGCTATAGCAAGACAGTCAAATCATACTGATTATTAACTAGCTTTACCCGAACGGCGAAGTAACATTTCACCAGAGTCGTATGATTCGACAAAAAGAACATTATGCTTACGGTCTCCTTAAATCTAATTGAGGACACCTTATGAATATCAAACAAGCCGCTCACTTTTCGCTTATCACTCTTTCACATCAAATCAAGCTTGCAGGTGGAGCATTCAACTCGAAGACGAAAGCCGTCCCTATCCAAGACACATTTCAAACCCTATATATATTTGAAACAGACAATGGAATGAAAGGCTTGCTCAGCAGGGATGAGTTCTCAGTAGTCACTTTCAATGCTGGTGGCTTGTTTAATGTCAGTTACTTAAACGAGAGTGGGGAGTATACATTGCGTCAAATTGCTATAAGCGACGATGGAAAAAAGTACATTATGAACCCAACATTTCTAACTTCCGATTTTGACGAGCTTGAAAGTGTTCTTAAAGAAAAATTTCCTTCTATCGTTTTTCGGTATCTGCCAAACCCTGTTGAAAAGATTTTTTCTGACGGTGACTCAGTGAATAAATATACCAGTTGATTTTGTGATAGTGATATCAGATGTCCTATCTGTAGTGGAGGCTATGTTGCAATCGAGATGGGAGGTGCTTATCAAAGTGTTAATTGTAACGAGTGTGTTTGCACTTGGATTGATGGATATCATCTAGTGACGAGTAGAGTTGTTGGGGAGGAGGGGGAAATTGCTCACTTATTAAATAAAAAGTATCATTAGGGTAAATACAACATGGAGCTCTCACATGCAGGCGGATTACAAAGTATTAGCAGAATACAAGAAGATGGTAGATCAGGTTTCGTCCGTTTATGGTGAACGGACTAAAGAGACTATAATTAAATACATCGACACAACCCTCAAAAACGAATTAAAGAAAACCAAAATAATTTCGTCTCTTTTTGTTGTCTTTGGAATTTTACTTACCCCTATATTAATAGGGATTCCAATGATAGTGGTTGGTGCTGTTCTTTTTTATATTGGTCCTTTCCGAATCTCACGACTTATAGAGCAATATAAAGAGTTGGTAGAAAGTGACACCTCCCTTGCATAAATCCTCCTGCGCTTGCTAGAGCTCTGCTTTTCATTCTCCTTTTTTTGACACCCTCTCAAAATACTACACGCTAATTTCATCTAAGATAATGATGGAGTTAGCTGTGAGTATCATCTTTAGAGTAAAAGACAAAACGTGTTATGCCCTCAAAAGCGATTCGGTGGGCAAACCTTATTGGACTGCTGGTGGTTTATGTTTACCTCATGACTACATGCGTTCAATACCTATGTTCGATGATTATTGTGAATCTGGAGAGTTGATTGAAACAGCCAGGTTATGCGTTAGCTACTATGATGGTGGGTGCGGAGATTACTGTATGGAGGTATACCGAAAAACCCTTATTTCCGGAGAAGAAAGGAATTACATAGACTGGCAGCATGACGAAATTCTTGAGCCACAACTTCTTCGAGATCTGCAGTGGCTTCTTAATAACCGAGAGCAATGTGTAACCAACTCAGAATATAGGCTGGTATCTCTTACAAAACCAGCATGGGGATTCTAGGTTTCCTTCTAACTTGTCGTCAAAGAGCTCTAATGTACTTTTATATGAAGTACATTAGAAACGCTTGAGAGGAGCGATGTTAACAATTAATGATGATTGCTTTTTCTGGAATGATGAAGAAAGAGAGCGAATACCAGAAAGTCGAGCAGGTGGTTACCAAGTACAAAACAATAATGGGGATTGTTTCCCAGATTTTAAGCACATTGTATTTGAGAGTGAGGATGTAGCAAGGAGGCTACTTGTAACTGCAATTTGTGTAACGAAGCAAAATGACTGGAGAAGAGTCTTCATTTCACTCGAAGAAATTAGCGAAGATTCCAAACTATTAGTTAGGCTGTAGTTACTGATAATTTTCAACGGAGTTATTGACGGTCTTCCGCTATCGCTACTAGACCATCAATCATCATTTAGGTGCTATTGTTTTCATATAGAAATTTTAAGCACTCTTTCAGTGCTGCTGAATAATGCCTGTATATTGAGCCTCTATTTAAAGTTCTTCTATATTAATATTTTTTTCTTGAGTCGCTTCTCTACTCCCCATGTTACTGGACGTCCGGGAACATCGCCAAAAGGTGCGTCCGGGAACACTTTTTCAAAATTTTTGGTTTTTGTGTGTATTGGCTCTACTCCCCACGTTACTGGACGTCCGGAAACACCCTGTTATAGGCATTCAATTCCCAGCGAATTCTACATTTTTGATAGATTCATGACTTAGGTTAGTCTTCTTAATCAGTGAATCGTCTACTCCCCCCGTTACTGGACGTCCGGGAACGCTTGTTTGTGTACAGTGCTTTATGAATACCATAGAAATTCAGGAAGAAATAACGTGGGTTATTATGCGGTACGTAATTCATTACATTGGCCTGCGTGTTTTGAAGCGAAGTGGATTAAAGCGCAACATTGAATACTGCTCTAGAACTACTACAAGAACCCTGATATTCGCTAAATTTCGTCATTTTGCCCGATACGGCAATATTTTTGCCGTTTGGGGTTCTAATGAAGAGCTTTAGTATTAGATGAGCCTACGAATACCCCATATGACATTTTTTTGGACATCTGGGGGCTTTGTCTGCTCAGAAAGGCATAAAAGGGAAAAGCGAGTCCCCATATGTATTTTTTTTTGCTTTTTGGGGGATTTCCCTCAAATTTTGAGATTTAAAATGCTCAGTTACTATCAAGTATCAAAATAGGAGTATTTTATGAAACAGAATTTAAACAATGCCATTCCACATGAACCAACTAAGCTTGCTCTTTCAAAAGGTGAAGTTGAGCTTTTAGAAACTGCTTTCAAAAAATTGGGGAGGAATAGCCATCTCACTCCAGTACAAAGCAAAATGAGTTCCCTTAGAATAGGCGCGAACGCGAAAAGAATTTATCAGCAAGTTTTGATAGCAAATGGTGTCAGGTTTGAAGTCTAGAACAAGGCATTCTGATTATCGAGATAAGTCACACAGCATGCTGATAATCATCATTCTGATAACCTTTACTGTTATGGCTTTCACTGGCATAACTTGGTTTTGCCTTAATTTTTTGCTCGAGATTAGACACGCTATAGATTATGAAAAAATCCAAAGCATGCTGACGGGGTATAAAATTGCAGGAGGTTTAATAACACTGTTCTGGGTCAATCTATATATAACTCACAAGTACAAAAATAGCAGCTCATATACTTTGTTTTTTGATATGCCAGCGTTGGTGTTTCTACTCTTTGGGGTTGGATACTTTGCTGTCTGGCTTACACAGTATATTGCTGAAGAAGAAATCCCCGATGATTGGAAGGCCTGTTCAAGATTAACTAGTTTAATTACGACCGGACAAGGTTATAAGAAACATACCGACTTTTTGCTGTTTAATGAACGAATACCAATTGAGTTTAAACATTACTACAAAGCGTTTATTCCACTGGAGATGTGCGCTTTAAACGAATACAGAGCTCTTATTGAATCGACGTCAGACGTGACAGTCTTTGATGCTTTGTCAGGATTAATAGCTATTACTCAAGTTGAGGGAGCGCTTGATTCTGCGCAAGAGTACCCTTTGCATCAATTGGTTATTTCAACTTCAACTGTAATGGAAGATAGGTTATACGAAGCGTACCTTAAGTTTAAAAATCTAAGTTTAAGGAAGAGGAGTGCTGCAGAAAACCAACTCTATAAGTCTATCTATAGAGAAGTAGGTGTTCATGATATTGCGGCAATATCATCTGAATTACTTATAAAGGAAGTGCAGAGAAACAATGAGATCTCAAGCAAAGAGCTGTTCTTCAAATTCACCAGACAGAGGTTGAATGGGCTAGACTACTCAAACTTTAATGATTATGAGAAAGATGCAATAGCTAAAGCCATAGTCTACTCAAAGGGTAATCTGAGAATTTTTTATAGTGAACTGCAAGAGACTGAAACTTCGGCTTTGCCGCTAATTGAAGTGGTTGGAAAAGGTGAGGCTGGAAAAGGTTTTACGAATGCAATGTTTATGAAGATGATTTCCCCATTATTTGTGACAATCCTTTGGTTGAATTTTACATGGATATTAATTAAAAGCTGGTTCATTTATATGTCACTTTGTCTTCGGTTCATAGGAAGTAGATCTAAAAAGACAATATAAGGCTCAAAGAAATAGTATTTGTTTAGTTATTAATACCAGTTCAACTTTTCTAAAGTTTCCTTTCAAGACAATAGTTCATGGTAATCACAAATTGCGCCTTAAGTGGAGTAGCCTTAAGTGGAGTAGGTCATATCTGATCTGACAGTTTCGATGAATAGGTTTAGGCTCTACCTGACAGGCAGCTATGAGCGTATAGCGGACCTTGACCACAGCAAATGCGCTGATCCGCTTCAGACAAAAAGCGGACCTTCAGCGCCCGCGTAATGGGCTGGTATGGAGCGCCAACGAAAACCCAGTCCCATCTGACGCGCTTTTTAAATTTCTGTGGTGGATATAAAAGCCACTACCAACTCCAACACTATTCCTATTACGCACTAATTCTCTCTTGGTAGGCTCGTGATTCTGACATAGCGAATATTAAGGTAATCCCAACCATCTTCAATCAACTCACGAAATGTGTGTAGATAATCGCTAGCTAAATCATGACCGCTAAAATGTTGGTGAGGTGTTTCTAGGTCTAATGCAGCTTCATCTGGGACTAGGTGGAAAAATTCGCGTCTAGGGTTTACTCGGTGCCCTCTCATAATTTCATGAGCTGCTTCTTCTGCCAACTTCATATTTGGTACATGCCACAAATACTTAAAGTACATGGGCATCGCCGTACCTGATGAGTGTAATTGTTTAACCCTTCTGGCAGGGTTGACTGAAAGCCCTATCTTAATTTCATTCGGGTTTGTTTCATTAACAAGAATGTAAATATACCCTGGTCCGCTAGGTGACTGGCCAGCCATTAAGTAAAATCTCTATATTAAGTGTTCTTGAAAAAATGGAGTTTCAGGTATGCCCTCACTGCTCCTGATTGAAATTTTACAGCTTATTACTGCGACTTCATATTAACACTCGTTTCCCTTGAAAAACCATATTCTGTGGTTCCAGGGGAAAAGACAAGTGTCTGCTTTACATACTCTTCTGCCATTTAATTGCAAATATTTGAACGACTGCTTTTGGCACATATGCGCCTGTCAAATTTCATTGAGTCCAATTATTAGAATCTGACAGAACACTGGTTTTTAAAAAAACATTAAACCTACGCTAACCACTGCTCGAGTGACTTATCTTAAGATGGAGTGCATTTTATTAGGTCAAGCAATGCAATAGCTTCTTATACCAAATCAGCAGTAATATTTAATCGGCATTAAGAAGAGTCAGTTTGACTTCAAGCCATTGGGGTTAGCGTTTTATACTAGTTTTGGGTAGGTTGAAAGTTCTTATTAACTTTTTTATCAAACAGAAGCTTAACCTTACCTACATCAATCGTGTTTGCTTTAACAAGGCCAGCATCCCCTCTTCCAAATCTGCCTTTTCCATAGTGTTCACTTGCGGTCAAATCGTTGCCATGACCTACAATTGCTGCAATGTGAGACAGTGGGGTTTTGGCGGATTTGAGATTTGCAATGCATTGATGTCGATAAGTATAGAGGGAGATCTTTTTGCGTTTATCTGAAAATAAACGATTCACGAGCCTAGAAAAAGCCTTTCTGAGTACTTCATAGTAATCTTCAAAGCTAACCGAATCATTCTCTGTTGTCCTGGCCTTATTAACATGAAGTAAAGCTAATCGAATAGCGAGAATACTTCTCTGGCTTACTTCACTGAGGTCTACAAACCTAAATTCACCAAATGAACGTCCATTAGTGTTTTTTGCATTTCGGATTTTGAGGACGGGGTAACTTCCAGAGTAGTGCCCAAGATGTTCCTGTATCTCAGAATGTAACTCCTGCTGGTTTATGTAAAGCTTGGCTGCTTTCATCTCTATAGGTCGTAAACCTGTAGTTAGTATCAGCTCGGTTATAGGCAATAGCTGTAACCCCCAAAAATCCCCAACATCATGTAGAGTCTCAAGTTCTTGTCTAATTGTATCTTCCTCTTTTTTAGTGAGGTGTTTCTTTTTGCATGCACTTGTTTTATTTGGCTTTTTAATTGCTCCCTCACTTGAGATTGCTAATAATGAATCTGCTAGATGTTGGATGTTGTTTTTTTCTAAATACCAGACTAGAGCTGCTTTTTTCTTACGCCATGTTGAGGTTGATATTTGGCTCTTTTCTGACAAGAGTTGTTCAACGAGTTTTTTATAGTAATTTTCATCATTTATCTCTAGACCACATCTTTTAGTAAGTGTTGCCACTCTCGACTGGTAATCCTGGATTGTTGAATCCGCCTTAGTTCTATTTATGTTCATGCTTAACCTCAATTTGAAGCACTCACTCTACTTTTTATTAATCTTGTATAAATCAGAAATGTTAAATAAGTCGGATAATTGGTTTCTACTCAATGAAACACTTTGTATCGTTTTACGAAAATCGGTTTTCACGGTCCCCATTTGACATTTTTTTTGCTCTTTGAAGACGATGAAATAAGTCTTAAATGGGAAGCAGCAGTTTCTCATCCCCGATACGCCTTTTTTTTTGTCGTTTGGGGGATTTGAGGAAGTTGTTGTGAGAGGTGGCTTTCGCTCGAGTCCCCCATATCACCGCATTTTTGCCATTTGGGGTATTTGTCTTGTTTTATCAAAGTGAACAGTTTGAGGTATCAATGAAAAGAGGTTTTTGTATTTTAGCCTGTCTTTCAGCTATAAGCGGGTGTAGCTCCACCAGCGAACAGTATTTATCAGTAGAAAGAGTGAGCCCAGTAGAGGAGCGTATTTCTGCATTAGCAGAAGTGATGGTTGAAAGGGCCAATAGAGTAGAGCAGCTGAAAAAAGCCCAGTACTTAAACTTAACCGGCAATAGTTTTCAGACTTCTGAAATTGGTTACCTACCAATTCTTAATCAGCATAAAAACTTGGGAAAAAATTATATTGGAAACTTGGAGCCTTTCGTAAAAAGACTATCAGTGGTAGCTGGTATGGAGGCCCCAAGGTTTATCGGACCAAAACCCTCAATAGATATAACACTCAATATAGATACAGACTATAAAACAGTTTATTCGATGTTAGAACAGGCTGGAACATTGGCAGGCTCTAGGGCAGATGTTGTATACAAAGCAGCCGAGAACTTAATAGAAGTGAAGTACCCAACTAGATGAAAGCTAAAATATTAACCCTGCTTTCACTTGTTATTGTGGCGAACTTTTCGGTAGGTGCTGAAGAGCTAAAATACCCTTTAGAGTTCAATGAAATCAGTGATTCTGAAGACAATAAAGCTATGTTGAATGTCCTCAGGGAGTCAGGCATTAACAATCCTAAAAGGGACGACTCTAAAGTTGGTGAAGATGCCCGAATTAAAAAGGTAGGAGAAGCTGCTTTCAAATGGGGAATCAAAGAAGGCCAATACCATTACCAAATACAGTACAGTAAGGAACTCGAAAAATACGATTCAAAACTAAGTCAATTTGCCAATTTCAGCCAATTCATTGTCGATGGAAGGCTTTTATTACCTAAAGTTTCTCTTGCAGAAAGACTTTTCGAAAAAGTAGCAAATACTAAAGTTCGAGAAGTCGGGTTTTCTATAACCATAGAACAACCAGCCAAGTTGGTAAGTGCTCCACCTACTTGGAGGGATTATCTCAACTTTCATATAGATAAACCTCTTAAACCCTCCGCAGTATTTCTTCCACGGTCTTCACAAGAAGACCTTGTTTTCAATTATGAATTTAAACGTGGATGGGAGTTAGGCCGTTCGCAAGCAGAAGTGATTTTAGAGGAAGGCTTTAACCGCCTAATAGTAGATTTAGAAAATCACTACAATTTCATTGAGTCTGAAATTTCAAATGTACTGAGAATGCCGACAATAAAAACCACTGAAATGGGTGTTGTAGTTAGCGCAGATGGAAGAACTTTATACGGTGATGATGTCATTTTCACGATTGATCAAAAGACTACTTTTAAATCTCTGGAAAATTGGACGCCTATCTTTGTGTCGGAGGAAGAGTGATTCAGGTTCCAAAAAGAATCGACGGCGAATTCGTTGAGAAACTGCTTGAGTGGGCAAGCAATAATAAAGTTAATGATGTTGTTATTGAATCAGATAGTCCCCTCTGGGTTAAACGGCTCGGTGTAATGGAGCAACTATCAGAGAGAAATATATCACAAGCTGAGGTGAGGGAGGTTCTACAGAGCTTTTACCAGCAAAGTGGACCGGACACATTGGTTACCGGTGAGTATATTAAGTTTCCATTCGAAGTACTTGCTAAAGACGAGACTTCTTATAGGTACCGAGTTACAGCAACCGGTGTTCAAGGAGAACGTAATGATCGGGGGATTGAGATAATATTTAGGCCATTTCCCGATGAAGCACCCCCTCCAGCACAGCTATCTTTACCTGCGGATTTCGTACAGGCATTCAATTCTAGCTACGGGGTGATTTATGTTACCGGGCCTACGGGATCAGGAAAGTCTACAAGCTTTGCTTCAGTACTTACAGAGCGTATTAAGAACAAGTCAGAGCGTATAGTCACTTTTGAAGATCCTATCGAGTTTGATTTAAAGAAAATTAAAGATAGAAAAGCCAATGTAGTGCAGTCCGAAGTGCCATTCCATCTCTCAACGTACGAAAAAGCAACCCATAACTTATTAAGAAGATCGCCTGACATAGTCTTTTTCTCGGAAGTAAGAGGTACTGAAGTTGGACGGGAATTATTACGCATAGCTAACTCCGGACACCTTGTTGGTACAACGTTACATGCAAATAGTTGTGAGATGACCCTCCCAAGATTCGTCGATATGTTCAAGCATGACGAAAAAGCGAAAGTTACTGCTGATATTGTTGAGACAACTGTGGGGATTTTGAATCAAAGGCTAGTTAAGACGTCAGATGGAAAAAACAGAGTTGGGGTTTTTTCCTCCCTCATTTTCGATGAATCAATCCGAGACAAAATTTATTCAGAAGTTAGTTCTGACTACTCAAAGCTTAAGAGTGTAATGTCAAAGATGATATCAAAAAAGGGATTACCTTTTATTGAAGATTTGAGAGATAAGTTTAGGACAGGTCTCATCGAGATTAATTCATTTGAAAAGCTGACAAGACAGTTTGGAGATGAAAGAGATATTCAAGAAATAAGGAATCAGGCCAAGTCTCATTTTGAAAGAGGCTTCATTTCAGAGGATGAAATGAAAATGTATAGGAATAAATAATGTCTGAGAAAGTGCAAATCACTACAAATGTGGCGAGAGAAAATAGGTTATGGCGAGCAGGGAAACGAGCGAAACTAAATTTAGTAGCTATCCAAGTGGACGCCTTGTCTGTTGTGCCTTTCCCACTTTTATATTTTATCAAGTCCAAATGGTATCTACTGGCCTGTTTAATGTGGGTATTAGTGATCGGGACAATCGATAAATTCAAAATGACTCCTATACAAGGACTAAAAAGAGTCAGAGCTATTATTGCTGGAAAACAAAGATTTATAACCAGGTATTCAAATCGTCAAAGGAGATTTACAAATGGTAATTAAAGAACTTAAAAATGCACCAACACCTTTACCAGAAGAGGATGGCACCTATAAAGTCTTCGTCGATAATGGGTACGCTCAAAACAAAATTGCCTATTGGGCTGAAGTAGATGGTACAAAGCAACTTGTTAATTTTTTACTTCCAAGTAGAGCCCAAATGGGACGAGTAAATGTTGATGTTCACGGAAGAGCATCTGGAGTTTACACGGTAAATGGATCTGACTACACCGTTGGTGAGGATGTTAGAGACCCAGAAACGATACGCAGTAAACAATATGCACATAGCGAAATTAACTGTGCATTGGTTATGCACACCTTGATAGCTGCTGGTTTTTCTGGCCTCAAAATTCGTTTGGGTACAGGTTTGCCTTTTGATCATTACTTCAGAAACCGAGAGGTAGACAAAGCATTTATTAAAAAAATAACGGAAAGCCTTAGTAGTGAGTGTATCTCTGCATCAGGGTCAGAAATGCCGATTATTGTGTCACACAGAGTTTATCCTGAATCAACTGCCGCGGCCGTTGCTTTCTCACTTGATATTGATTCTGGAGACTTTAAAACCTTTGAGAATGGCCTTGTCGTTATTGACATGGGCGGGGGCACAACTGATATAACGGTGATTAATCGTGACTTCACAATTAATATTGACGAAAGTGGCTCTAGACAACTGGGTGTTATCGATATAAGAACCAAATTATCGTCGTTGATAACGGACAAATTTGAAGTTTCAGGTATCACTGATAGTCAATTAGACAGGGCGCTACGAACGGGTTCTATAAAAATTTATGGTCAAGATGAAGGTATTTCTGATCTTCGTGAGCAAGCCAAGGCTATGACAGTTAAAAAGTTGGGAACCTTCATAAATGAAACCGTCGGTGAAGCAGCATTCATTGATACTATTCTTTTTGTCGGTGGTGGCGCATCTATCTTAGAAGACTCATTTAAAAGTACTTTTAAGCAAGCACAGGTTCCTGAAAATCCCGAGTTTCAAAATGCAAATGGCGCTCTTTACTACATGACCCATATTGAGGAATAGGGGGGCGATAGCATTTTGTCTAAATTGAAAACCAGATTTACATTCAAACTTTACTCTTCGGACTTTGAAAACATTAATCTCTTAAATGTCTTAGAGAATTCGAACGCTGAAGAGTTGAGATGTCTTGTATCGAAAGGACATTGGCTTAACGAGTTTATTTCAATTTCGCAACCAAATGTAGACCGTTTAGGGTTGGTACCGGAAATTAAAGGTGGTGAAGATGTTGAAACTAAGAGCTTTTTATTAAGGTTCTCAAAAAGTACAAACTCAAACGAAAATTCTCGAGTGAATCAAATATGGGAACAACTTAACGAATTGAGCACGCCTTTTGCGAGGCAATCTTACATTAGGAAGCTTGTTTTTTACGGTTATGCGATGGATACAATCTTTTCTGACGATAAGAAGCGACAATTCAATCAACTGTTTACCATAAACCCAGCTGATGAGGCTAGTATTCCTCCAGCAGATGTTCAACCACCAGCAGAAGTTCAACCACCGAAAGCAGAGCCTAAAATATTCGAAGGCGCTAAGGATATGATGAGGAGTTTAATGTGAAAAAGGTTCTGGGTATGGCAAGCATAATCGCCATTGGTTTATTTCATTTTGAAGCTGATGCAGGTTTTTATATAGATATGCAGGGAGTTAAACCAAAGGAGCAAGCTCAATCATTAGGTATAGAAGGTTACAACCTACTGACTGGAAAATATTATGGTCTAGTACATGAGATTGGAACAGGTGTACCGATGACAATTAAGAGTTTTGGCGAAGACTCGACTTTGGCTGATGCACTTTTTTTTATTTTACCGACTGAGTGGTTTGCATATGTCGATGAACGTGTCGAAGAGCTGCCAAGAGTAACTTGGGACGCAAGTGTCGGCGAAGGGCAGCCTTGGGTGGAAGTTCTAGCTCAAATGGGGAAGGAATTCGGGCTTAGGTTTACACTTGATTGGGATCAAAAGTTGTTACAAGTCCATACAATTCCCAATTTTACTAAGCCCGACTTTAATGACCCTGTGGTAATAAGTGACTCAAATAATGAGCGTCAATTATTTATATATAAAAAAGAGCCAACATTATCGGGGTATTTGGTTAAAGATGGAGAATACATCCCTGTAAAAGTAACAAAGTGAATAAAGCGCCTTAAGTTAAGGCGCTAAGTTATTTTCATTACTTTTGGTTGGGGTTGCCATTCCTTTGCCAGACTCGCTTACTGTCTGTTGTAACGATGAGAATTGAGTTTGACCACTATGAATAAATGACTGAGCCCCCATACTGTCAGCTGGTGAACCTAATAGCCTAATTGCTCGGTCATTGATTTCATTCATTATTGAAAATACCCTTTCTATTACACTTACAGACAAAGAAACAAGCGCACCAACTAATCCAAAAAATGATACTAATCCTACAACGGTATTTCTCGTCATTCCCTCTGCAAAAGGTAACCAGAGTGTCAAAGTTAGCTTGCCCATCATTAAGAGAAAAGGGTAAACGACAATAAAGCTGATGACTAAAATAGGCATTCTGATGAATGATGCAAATGCTAGTAAATAGCCTTGGGATGCTCTTGAACCAATGAAACCGCGGCCTTCAGTGAACGCATGAGCTAAGCCGTGGATTGGCGCCAGAACAAATTGCTCTACTACCGCGCTAAAAGCGCTGATAACACCCCCAATCCAGTGCATAAGAGGAATTAGCGGCAAGTAAAAAGCAAGGTACAGTCCCATACTAAACAAAAAAGCAATTAGTAAAAGGAGGCCTAGGTATAGGTTCTTTAGAATACCTTCCAACGCACCTGAACCGATGGCTTTGAATGTAGCTAAAACGCCGCTAATTCCAGGTATCCCGCCCGAATCGCTTTTACCTAAATTATCTAATACCTCTATCTTGCTACTTAACGCTGTAGTTGTGAGTAACAAAACTTCACCAGTGACTATCATTTCATGTCCAAGCTCGCTCAACGAATAAAGTAAATCATTACTTTCTCCGACTAAGCGTAGGCTGTTCGATATGAACATATCAACCTGTCTATCCTTTTCATGTATTATCAGTGTTCCATCATTGCTTTCAGAAACGAAAACCCTTCCGCTCTTACCTTCTGTAACTTTTGATGTGGCGTACCAAAGTTCAGCTAAGTCAGCGTGTGTCAAAATTGATTCATCTAGACTTGACGATGATTGTATGCCCATTCCATTGAGCATACTGTTGAATTCTTGTTTTCTTACAGAGTCAATCCACCATGTGGCACCTAATGCAATCCAACCAAGTTCTCTTACACTATAATTGTCCATGAAAGATGGGACAGGTTGGAGATATGGGGGGATGTCTTGGCCTGAATTATTTAATTCATTGTTTTTCATCTCCGAGTATTCATTGCGAATGCTTCTTACCCTATTTTCATATTCATTCGAAATTGAGGCTAGTTGGTCTTGGGTACTTGCTATTAATTGCTCTAGAGCGGAATCTTCCAGTTCGTCTACTAAGTAACTGTTGACGAAATTGACAGCTAAAATTCCTACTTGCTCCCTTGTTTGAAGAAATGCATTGAATGATGACTCAATAAACCACTCTTCAGGTACACCATCAATAGAGAACTTAAAATTTGGTAAATCAGCATTTATTTCATATTTTCCACAACTATCAATCGAGTAAGTTGTAAAGAATGAATCATTTCCTTGGGATACTGAAACAACGGTTTCACCAGTACGGTCAATATTTTTAGTTAGGTGTGTTTTGATTAGTTCTTCACCTTCAACTGCATTAAGTCCTTCTTGGCAGATAAATGTTTCAAATAATTGGGAAGTGATCTTTGATGATTGGATATTTGTTTGAGAGTTAAATTGACCACCGACGCTCATATTGTCATATGCAATATTAGCTAATTGGTTAGCATTTTGAATGCTGTAGCCGTTAATAAGTATGTGGCCATATTGGAAGAAACAGTAGCCGGCAGATAAAGGAACTGTTGACAGTAGCGCTATTATTAAACGGACGGAAACGCCAGCTTGGTCCAGGTCTGATTTTTTATTTTTTCCACTATGGGTCGCTGAAAAGAACCAAGTAAACAAGTTCCAACCGACTAGGAGCAAAACGATACCAAATAGAGAACCACACCAAACAATCATTACTTTTCCTAAAAGCGCGTCTGGTGAGTCCGGGGCTTCTCCACCTTGGATAATGTTTACAACATCTCCAAACATTCCCCTTAGTATTTGAACCGACAAGTCGGTCCTATTCTCTACAATTGGATCGTCTGCTTGAGCTTCCTGCGCCATCAGCTTTCCTGAATTTATAGTCAGAACGCATATAGACAATAGTAAGGCTCGGGTAAGTTTTCTAATGCTCATAATTTTCCCGACTTATCTGGCTTTTGCGATTGTTAGCACCGCAACACATAAAGATAATTTCATTGTCTATTCAGCGCGGTAGGTTTCAAACCGCTTTTCCCACTTATTGAACATTTAGAGGATGTTATGCCAGCAGCAATAAGATTTGACTCACACTCGATAACTGAGCACTGGAATAACTTTCCAGAAATAAAATATCTTTTTGAAAGAATTTCTGATGTTGAAAAGTGGGTGCTTGATTTCGATGCTGAAACAGCTTTAAAAATCGAAAATTGGGTGGAGGAGATAGATGATAAATTGGATGTAATTAAGAACAATCATCCGGCATTGCTTACTCTGCTTGCATTCATGTCGGTATCATCTTCGATGTACTTGCTTCAAATGCTCGAAGTTAGAATTCCTGGGCTAATAAGCAATCTGTCCCTTTCGGCTTCAAAGCTAGCTGATAATGAAAAGTATGGCAGACAGTCAGTAATTCTCATCGAGCGCTTGGCCGCAGCTCACACTCAGGTATCTCTATCTCAATTACTAAATAATAAACGTCTCGCACTAGTGTACGCGGCCATTGACAAAGTACAGAAGAGAAAAGGAAGTTCACTATGAAATTTTCAATATACGGGAAGTTACTGTTAGCGAGTGTAGCTTTTTCTGAATTAGCAATTGCTCAGGAAGAAGACGCATTCGGTTGTGCAGAGTCAGATACTTCGATTGCTTGCTCACAAAAAAATCAGGTTCAAGAAATTTGGACGGACATGAATAAATCATTTTCATATCTAACAGATGATTTAATACAAAATCCTTCTTCAGCGATCGATGCCGGTTGCTTAAATGACATTAATAAGGTCGATATTAATGCTATAGCAATAGACCCCAAATCGATATTTTCAGGGATATACGCAGCATTGAAAGACCAAATCTTAAACAAAGCTTGTGATGCCATAAATGACAAAGTTAACGAAGCAACATCTTATCTAGATCAAAGGCTTGAAGCTCCGATGGGTATCGGTTCTGTGTCTGTCAGCACACGAGGCTCGTCAGATGTACAAAGTTTTTCTGATATTGCATCGTCACGTTCAAGGCTTACCAACCGAGAGGCAACATCTGAAGCAGTTCAGGAAGTTTTTGGTGAATATCCAAGGATTACCCGTAGAGATTGGACCGACCAATCTGTAGAAGAAATAAAAGTAGAGGCCAGAGGGGTTGATACTAGAAGTCAGCGTACCGAAGACCAAGAAAGGCTTGATTCACTTCTAGATCTAGACCGTTTATTTAAACCGGAGGTTGAAGAAGAGGAGGAATCGAATGAAGAGAATAATTAAAGCTGCACCATTACTCTTAATGTTTGCTGCATCTGAAGCTCGTGCGGGTTGCGATGCTTGTATTCAAGCGTCTGTTGAGAAGGCTTCAGCAAGTATTAGCGCGTCGTTAAACTCTTTAAAAACTACCGTAGACACAAATGTACAAGCGACAAATCAATTAAAAGTGACTGTTGATACATCTAATTCAACGATGGTTGGATTATTGAATGCACAACAACAACAAATGCTGACTGCGCTAGATGGTGTGGCAGCAAAATTAAGCCTTTCACAAGAAAAGCTCGGTGTAACTATACGAAATTTAACAGATTACACTGTAAATGAAATTAACCTAGCGATAAAGAATCAAACTAAGACAGAAGGTTTTATAGACAATTCGAAGGAATTTGGTCCATTAGCGCATCCCGTATCAAACGATATTACTGTAAATAGAGCTGAGCATTTAAAAGTAGCGTTGGTCGAATTAAACGGGTTATTAGATGACAGTGTAAAAAAGTTTCAGAGTTGGGCGTTGGTTGTTGGCGAATCAGATTCTACGAGCAGCCTAAGAGCCAAAAAGGTCAATGAGAAAATAGAGGAGTTAACACCCCTTCTAGACTTACTTCATTTACCAGTCATATCAATAGAGGATACAAGCTCATTACTCAATTTAATGAAGCTACTTGTTTTACCAAATCCTCAGAAAATTTCAGATTTAAGTGAGGTACAGAAAATTGCATATTTCTCAGAAATAGCAAAAAAGTCTGCAGCCTATAGAGCTCTTGCTTCTGAAGTTATAAATAAAGCAGCACTATTATCTATTGATGGTTGGGATATTGGGTATACACAAGTAACCGCATTAGACGGAAAAACTTCAATTGAAGAGTTTATTGCATCCGAGACTGAGCGAAAGTTGGTTTCAGAAGATTGGCACTTAGATGTTAAAACAAAAAGCGATACAGGTCTTATTCGCGAGCAGATTAACCAAATGAACATTACTAACTTCCTGCTTAATGAAATTATCAAACAGGAGCGTCTTTCATTAGCAATGGAGGCAAATAAGTAACATGGTACGGTTTATCCTATTTTCCATTTTTCTGTTCATTCCTTTTAAAAGTCATGCAAATTTTGGTTTCGGGCCATGCTGCTCTGGTTACACTTGTGGAATTATTCCATGTGATTCCTCTTGTGCCGGTAAGGCTTTTAATAGTTTTGGAACCAAAGCTAGTCAGTTACTAAGTAGCGTTAATACAAGCTCTAAAGATTTGTCGCTCTCTGAGGCTGATGTCTCAGCCTCTGTTGCAGAAATGTACAGCTCCCTTGCAACATCTTACCAATCAAATCATGAAAGCAAGATAACTGCTCTTGATGGTGTAGCACTAAAATTGGAACTTGCCCAGTCCGGTCTTAGTAAATCGGTGAGTACATTTTTTGAGGCTCTTGTATCAGAATTTGTGAATGCACTAAAATCCCAATCGAAGTTAAAAGCAGTCCACCAAAACTCAAATTCATTTAGTGAAATTGGGTACCCAGTGTTTAATGAATTGATAATTGGAACAGCTACTGACTTGAAGGTCGCACTGGTTGATAAGCAGACATTTCAATTCGAAACCAGCAAAAAACTTAATGCATTTAAAAATGTCACCTCCAAGCTGCACAACAGTTCGAAAACAAAAGCATCACTCAGGAAATCAATAGACTCGGTATCACAAGATTTTGATATTTTGAGCATTATAGATGACGGCCAAAATATTTTTGCCAACTTGCAGATCTTAGAGCAAGCGAAGCCTGATAAGTATTCAGCTCACACAAATTCCTACCTAGTTAGTATCCAAATTAAGAATGAGGCTGAACGGAGCCTTTCTAGCTATTTAAATGCATTATCTACCGCCCCGTTAACAGAACAAACCTTAATAGGTAACACTTTTAAACTGTCAAAATCAGGCCTTGAAAGGCAGCTAATAGCTACCAATCAACTTAGCAATACTTTGTTCAAAAGTTATTTGGAAACATTAAAAATCCGGAAAAATGAACAGGTGGAAGAAATAAAGTGAAATTATTCTTATTTATCTGTTTTTTCTTACTTTCCGGGTTTATCTCTAAAGACGTAAAAGCATGGGAGCCTTGTAAACCATTCTGTGACTCTCAATGTAGCGCAAAAGCTATTTCAAATATGGGAAGGCAAATAACTAATGACGTTTCCCAACTCACTAGTTCTTGTAGCGAATTTAGCAGAGTAATGTTTGATGTTAATACTAGTTTTCAAAACCTAGCAATTGAATGGAATACCACTCAAATTGAAAAGGTGGAAGCAGAAATAACGGCGTGGGATGGTCTAGCTAATAAAGTCCTACTTAATGATTTGGTTACCGTTAAATACTTTACAACATTATCTGAGCAATTGGTTTACTCGATTCAAGGAGCTCTTAAAGCATCGACTAAAATACGTTCATTTCAATACACATCATCTCTGTTCAGTGAACAGTCTCTCTATAACCATCCGCTGGCTGGAAACTCAAAAGCAATAGGAGTTTTGTCAAATGCTTTTACGAATGAAAGTGAGTCTGAAGGGCATTTCTCTCAACTCATATTTGAAAGCTCTAAGCTAAGCGCGTCATCTTCATCATGGAGGCGCAAAACTACAAAATGGTTAGAGGAAGGGAATTACAGAAATACGGATGAAAACTTTGCTCGATTTATTGGAGTTCAGAGCAAAGATAGACTTGAAAGTGGACAGCGGTCTCCATCGAAAATAGCTCTCTTAAAGCTTATTTCAATCATTAAATCACGACAAATTGAACGACATAAAAAAGTTAATGAGAGCTTAGATGGTGCGAATATTTTAACGGTCATAAATGGAGAAACCGTTGATTCTATTCTTCGGGGTTCATCATTGAATGACCTAGTTACCAAATCTAATACGGCATTAGTCAATGAGCATTACCTACGAACAAAAAGTATTCATAAGAGAAATGAGATCAATATTAATCTGAAAGTAATTCTAGAAATAGCTCAAGAAAAAGCGCTCCTGAAATCAACTAGAAGTCTTCTTTGAGCATTGCAGTCTATATGCTGCAAATATCGCAAGATATAAGCCCCTAACTTAGAAATTTAATAAATAATAAAGCTGAACAAATTTGGAGGTGTACTGATGGACCATAGTTTGAATGGCGAAGGTGAGAATATACATGATGTTGACTCATTCAATGATGCGATAAACGAGTTGAATCAAGAAGAACTTGCGGCAACAAATGCTAGTGACTTCGAGATGGAGCAGGGGAATTCATTAACTTTTGAAGAATATCAGGATCTTGTAGACCAATTAAATGACGCAGAGAAAGAGCTTAGGGACGCTTCAAGTGAGCAACCTAAACTAGAAGACGAAAAGGAAATTTCGAATATCGTTGACGAAGAAGAGGAGGCCGAAGAAGAGGACGAAGAAGAGGAGGCCGAGGAAGCTTTTGAAAGCTCAAATTACAAAGAAATATTAGATGGTTCTAGTCAAGACGTAGATAGTTCAGTCAAAAGCGAGTCCACTCTTGGGGCGAATTCCCAGGAAAATGCTCCAAATCAACCTTATCAAGAAGAGGAATCATTACAGGCTGACTTCGAGGAATTCTTTAAAGAAATCAAAGATGAATCGAAAAAAAATGATGAAATTGAGATTGAATTAGAAGATTCAGATAGTCAAAGGGAATATCCACCGGGATATAACTACAGCCAAGTCCAAGCGCCTCATTTTCAAAATACCCATCATATGCCACAAAGTGGGGGAGTAAAGCCAGGGACTCCTATTGATATTCGCGGTACTGCTAACTCTAGCTTACATGCTGGTCAGAAGGCCGGGAATGGTCTTTTCGAAGGTCTTTCGTTTATTGCAAAAGGTGCTACCGCATTAGCTGTTGCGTCTGGAGCAGCGGTATATGGAGCAATGGAAACTGTGGGTAAAAAAGCTGCTGAAAAAAGTGGCTCCGCTATTTCAGGTGCCTCAGAATGGATGACAGAGTGGTCTAAGACTAAAGGCGAGTCTAACGAAGCCGGCTCTGCTGAAAGTTCTGTTGTTGAGTTAGATGGAGATGCCAACTTAGTAAAAGGTGTTTTTGAAGACTTGGCCAAAGAAGTTAAGTATGCGGTAGAAATCGGTAATTTTGAACAAGCTTCGGAAATGATATCTGAAATAAGCTCCTATCTGAAAGAGACCGGTTCTGTCGTGGGTGATGGAGAATTTCTTGAACCATTGATTTCAGATTTGAATGAAACTGTTGGCGGAGCTAAGGAGCTCGATGAGGAAGAGAAAGAAAATCTTTTGCAAGCTATTAAAGAAGTGTTAGAGGCTATAAAAAGCCTGTTCTCCAAAGCTGCTGAAACACCATCAATGTCATGATAAAAGTACAAAAAAAAGCGGTCATCATGCCGCTTTTTTCTGTTCTAGGCTACTTTGCGCCATAGTAAATTGTTGCGAGAAGAGTAACTAATGCAATTCCTATAGATATCAAATATCTAAAGCTCTTCTTCTTAAATATTGGGGTAGACACATCGATGTGAATGCTTGGCCCCATAGCCGATTTGCAATTAAACCCTTCCGATTCCATTAATTTATTTAAGTCAGCAGTAGATGGGGCTGATAGGATAGAAATATGTGCTTTTATTGTTTGTGGAGCTTCTTTTAAAGCCGTTATACTCCACTCTGCTTCATAGGAAAAACTTCCTCCACGTTTTTCCTCTACAGTTCCTTTGACAGTATTATGTGGTTGAATTGAGCACAAGTTTTCATTTGCAATTAACTTCGCGGCACATTTTTTCAGTAATTGAGGGAGGTAAAACTCTCTATCTTTCTTGTTTATCAAGTAAGGTAAGTCTGCCTCTTCCATATACCCAATAATCTTTAGGCAAACATCTTGTTCTTTTTCCAGCTCAAGTTTCCTAGGAAAGCTTATTTCAACTCTACCTTTGAAGTTGTTTTTTAAGTATTCACGAGACGCCCTATAAATCGGGTTGATTTGTTCCTGATTCAGCTCTATCAGTTTTGACTGTGTAATGTTAAGTATTGGAAATGACGCCGCCTTTAATAATTCTAGATAATCAATTAATAGAGAGCGGTATGAATCTCTTTTACTTCTAAAGGAACTCGTTAAATCTTCTAAAGTTGTATAAGCAAATGGTGGGATATCAAAAGATGCAAGGGACTTTGCATATGCAATAGCTGATTCATCTTGTATTTCTTTATCCAATCCCTGAAATTCAGCTTGAGATTGAACATAACTAAGGTTTTCGGCGCGATCACTCAGCAATTCATGAAGTTCTGCGATGTTATTGATGGACGCTTCCTGAGCAGATTCTTCAATTTTTAACATACGGAAAATATGTAAAGCCAATTCATACCCCAATATAGAACGTCAACTGTCTTGACCGGTCCGGCGTCAATTATCTTGACCGGTTGTCGCTGAGTTATTCTTCCTGTTTTATTGCTGTTTTTCTTCGATAGCTTTCTCCCTGTAATTGAATGATATGTGAGTGATGAACGAGCCGGTCTATAGCTGCAACTGTCATGGTAGTATCGGTGAACAATGCATCCCAGTCTTCGAACGATTGATTGGATGTAATGATAAGGCTGAACCTCTCATAACGGTGCGCAATGAGTTCGAACAGCACACTGGTTTCTTGTTCTGTCTTTCTGATATAGCCGATGTCGTCCACGATTAGCACTTGGTATTTATCCAGTTTATTCAGCGCATCCTGGAGTTTTAGTTGCTGTTTGGCGTCTTGTAGGTGTTGCACCAAGGCGGTGGCCGGATAGAACTTTACGCGGGTTCCAGCTTCTATCAGGCTGTAACCTAATGCGCTGGCGAGGTGGGTTTTGCCTACACCGCTAGCACCGAACAGTAGTAGGTTTGTGGCTTGTTTAACCCATTCGTGGTTATCGGCCAGGTCATGCAGGCGCGCTTTACTAATGCCTTCTATGGCATTGAAGTCGAAGCCGCCAACGTGTTTGCCTGAGGGCAAGTTTGACTCTTTTAGGTAACGTAATTGTCGCTTGTCTGTCCGACTTGCTAGCTCCATATGGCACAACTCACTTAAGTAGTGTTCGGGTCGCCATTGTTCGTGCAGTGCTTTTTCAGCAAGGCTCTCCCAGTGGTTTCTGAACTCACTTAAGCGCAAGCTTTTTAGCATCAATGGTAGTGAAGCTGTATTAGTCATTTCGACCTCCTTGCAACAGTAGGCCATACTGTTTTAACGAATGCTGCCCCACTTGGAGTTGGGGTATATCACGTGTTTGTTGCTGGAAGCGCTCTTGGCAGTCAAACAGGCTGGGCAGTCTCCCCGTATTCAGTTGCTGCATGATAAAGCGCCCCAGCCGTATTTCGTTATCTTTTTTGCTGGCAAGGTGAAGCACTCTGACGATATAACGACAGGCATCATCTGCTTTCATATTGCCGTTAACATATTGCCAGATGCATCGGTAATCCTCGTTAGGTAATAGCTCGTCGCGCCACTGTGAACACCGGAAGGCTTGTGGCTTTTTAACCAGAGCATCTATGACGTGTTTGTAATTGACGCTGCGTTTACGCGAACTGCCTTGCGCATAAACGCGCTCTAGGGTGTAAGTCAGTTCATGACCGAGATATAAGGCTAACCTGTTATCATACACTTGTACCCGCAAGCGACTGCCTATCAGGCGGGAAGGCACTGTGTAGGTCACGCGTTTAACATTGATAGTGCTGGTGCGCGAGACGCGCACATATTCTATTGAGTAATTGACGCTACCTACAGGCGGCAATGGCTGTAATTGTCGCTGCTCTTTGATAAAGGCGGTGTTGATACGCTTGTTACGCCGCCCAACTAACTGCTGAATAAAGCCTTCATAGTCATCGCGACAGTTAAAATCGAACGAGCCGCGTATACGCAGCGCTTGTTCTAACTGCGCTTTGACATGTCGATTGCTAGACTCGATAACACCATTTTCATGCGCTACACCGGTATTATTACGTGTGGCCGTAAAACCGTAATGCGCCATCAACGACTTATAGCGTTCGGTAAATGCCTCGGCATTGTCATGGTTTCGGTACGCCGCACTTAAGCTGTCAGTGCGGACTTCTTTGGGCACGCCACCACTTTCTCTAAACGCTTTCTGAAGGCTATCGGAGAATGCAGCAAAGCTCTCACCGCCATAAACTACTTGGCAATACTGCCAGCCGCTGGCCGCTAGGCGATAGTTAAACAGCATGTGCTTACACGGCTCTCGTCCTATGGTGATAGGAGATTTGACGTGGGTAAAGTCACATATTCCCAGTAGTCCTGATTCGTGATGCTGCAAGAACATCACATCTTTAGCGCCACCGTGTAATTGTCGCCACTTCTTAATTCTGCGCTCAAGCGTACGTCGTGCTGTAGTTGGGAAGTCGTCACTATGTGATTCACATAGATGATCAAATACGCCTACCGGCGTAATCAATTCATCTTGTTGTAAGATGGGAACAACGACACTCTCCCACACCGCTTCAAGAGGATCGGGTCTGGTACGCCATTGGCGTTTTGCTTGATTAGGTTGGTGACGACCATTCTCGATTCGTCTGGCGGAGCTAACAGAGATATCCGCTTTACTGGCGGCCACTTCCTGCGTGAAATCCTTTCTGAACTTCATATATAACCTGACTTGTTTTTCTGTGATGTGATTTCCCGACACGCCATTCTCCTCGAATTATCGTGTCGAACCTTAACAGAACAACCGGTCAAGATAGTTGTCGCTCAACCGTTCAAGTTAATTGTCGCTTTATACCCCAAAATGTCTTCTATGGAAGATTGAATTGTGACCCGATTACCTGAATTGTCTGAAGCCTTAGTTGTCATATGAACGTCCCTTTCGCTTATTTACAACTAGTATATCTCAAATATGAATTTAATTAATGGTTCACCAGGAGCACGGTAAAAGCTTCATGATTTAATAAATTCTAGGTGAAGGTGGTGATAGTTCAAAGAGCTATCATTTTCGATACTGAATCATAGGGAGCAATGATTATCAAACTCATATGCTAAGGCTGCCGCACCCAAATTATTAGGTGCGGATAAGCCGAATAAGTTTCTACGTAGGTTGTTTTAGGTGTGATTATTTATCAGCTTTCAATAGTTTTGAGAATTCAGCTGTAAGAAGCTCTAAATCATCTTCTCTGCTTTCAATCTCAGTCTTTGTATATTTAAGCTCTGAACTAAGGCTCTCAACAGTCTCAGAGGAGAGTTTGTCTGCGTCGTCTGTAGATACCCCTAGCTTTTGTGAAATATGGCTGAGGCTCTTTTCTAGGGAGCCTAGGGTGTCATTATCGATATCGATATCGAAGTCGTAAATGAACGAAGAATTGTCTGGTAAAGTTACTTCCTTATTTTTTGTGGTTTTTACAAAGGCGCTCTCTTGTTGGTGAGTCTTACTAGCAGGCGTTTCCACTTTTTCAATTGGCTTTTCTAATGCTTGAATCTCCTTGTTTAAAGCATCGACCTCCTTTTCTTTAACTGTTTGTGCTTCCAGAAGTTTATAAATCCAATCCGTTGACAGGTTAGGCTCAGAACCCTTTAAATCTATTAAAGAACTATTTGAAGGAAGAATATTTCTTTCAAGGGAATATTCAATTGCCTTAGATAATTCTACCTTTTTCAATAGCTCATTTTTCTCTTTTTCGCTTGGAGGCAAAACCTCAAGAAGTCTAGTGATACGAAAATTTCCAAGCTCTTTGGTGTTAAGCCTTATATTGAAAAGCTGGGCCCTCACTAGATTTGAAGACTGAAATATATAGCCCTCACCCTCAATTTGTTCTTTTACATCTAACCAATTTAGTCTGTCTATTTCCTTTATCTGAGCCGATAGGTTGCTTTTGTAAGCGCTGAAATCACCTTCATTCCAGCCATTACTTTCTGCCACATTCATCGTTCCGCCTAAGCTTTTAAACCAATCCCAAGTCTCTTTAACATCTTCTTGTGGGCCTAGAATCTTAAGACGTGTATTACCAAAAATCTGTGTTGCTTCCTCTTTTGATGCCTTGATGAAGCCTGCCAAATCTTGTCCACTAAAACATACACCAATTCCAAGCCCGCGACCTTGAGTTGCGGCAACAGCAAAACCTTCGATTGCTACCTCAGCATATTCATCGATGATAATTAGACTAGGGTTTTTCTTGTCTATAGGAAGGTTGTTAATAATGTCATCTAAATCACCTTCTGAGTCTTCACCTAGTCCTGTTGATATAGCTACCCGTATTCCCGATAGTGCAATTTTTCCTTGTACTTGCCTTTGATCCTTTGATTGCTCTGTAGCTGGTACGAAAACACCTAAAAGGCGGTTGTTGAGAATAATATCTCGAAAATCGATTTCACCTTGCTCACACTCAAATATGTGGCTGTACGCACTCCCAAGTTCAACAAGGGGTTTTGAAATGTAACCTAGGCCGAAACCAAACTGTCTGTGAACTTCAGATGCTTGCTTAATCCCGTTCCTTAACTTATCTGGATTGTCTGCATCAAACGAAGGGAGGTTTTCTAAGTAACGTCTAAGGGCACGCTGCCTTTGCTTTGATACCTTGTGAGGTATTTCAATAGTTTCACCAGTTGTTTCATTCTCTAGAGGTATTAGGTGGTCATTGTGTTCTGGCCAAGCTAATTTGCATAAGACTGGAATCGTAAACCATTGGCCAATTAAACTCGGGGTGATATTTACTAACTTTTGGTCACGTAATTCTACTACACATGGCAAAAATGCCTTTAATCCTCCAACAGCCTTATCTCTGAAAACTTGGTTTTCACCCTCGCCAGGAGGCATCATATCTTCCAAAAATTGTTGAACAACTGATGCTGTACCTACCGCGAACATGCCGCAGGTGTTACTTACTTTCTTCCAGTGAGAATGTTTAACCTCTTTATTTCCAGTCCGATAGTTCATTATACGGATGCTGTCTTCTCGCCCAGTTTTGCGGCCTAAGAAATACAGTTTTTCAAGCCCGTCTGGAGCAGCTTTTGCATCGACATATATTAGGGCGCCGCCTGTCATGAAGCTACTAGTTGCAGCTAGAGACCAAAGGAATTCTGTTTTACCACCACCAGTGGTAGATATAAATAAGAGATGCGTTAATAGATCTTTAGGGACAATCCACAATTCTAATTGCGTAGACAGCTCATTACCCATATGGATAGTTCCACTTGCTTTCTCAAACTTGAATCTGTCAGCAACCGCAGGCTCATGATAATCAGTCTTGTTCATCCAGAAAGGAAGTTTAAGAGGCAGGACGCCAATTTTCTTTTTATCGAGTTTGGAGTTGACATGTAAAATCAGGAAAACAATTAGACATACTAACCAAATGGCAGGGATTAGGCACACCAGAGTTACGATACAAATGTAACCAAAGGCTAGGTACTCTCGTAATCTTAAGCTATCAAGTAGTTTTTTGAGTTCACTACGAGTATCAACGTATCTTCTACGAGCTTCTAGGTTTCTATTGTTCTTAGGGGCTCTATTATCAAACATCTTCTTTCACAACCTTTGCTAACCAGCCTTCCGTTTCACCAAGAAATTTTTCTAGTCCATCGATAGCGCTTTCTATTTCTGGGTGATCGAGTCCCATTTGAACATTTTCTTCTCGAAGGTAATGAGCCCTGACTGCTGCCGCCTCACAATAAGGCATTTGGCTTCCACAGTTCTCGAGAGTGAACCAAAGTGACCTGTCAGTGTGTTTTATCCAGTACATATGGCTCGTGTAGAGTTTTCCTTTCTTTCGAGCTGCTTCCATAAATCCAGTAATCAAAGTCAGTTCAAATGAGTGGCTATTAACCAGCGCCTGAAATGGCTTCAAATCTTCATTCTCAGACAATATTTCATCGATTTTACTCTCGTCGAGATAGTTGAGATTTTTTACCTTCTTTAAACTGAAATCTTCGTTTATCTGGCGCTGTAATTTAATGCTTTCGGCAACGCCACCTGAATCAACTCCTTTCATGAAAAGAGTTGCTATCGCTAAAAATGCTCTCCTTTCTAGAGGCATGCTTTTCCAACCTGAATATCGAGGGCCAAGTTGTTTAGTAAAAAATCCTTTCGCCATTTTCCTATTTAACAAGCACCTACCATGCAATATAGGAAGGCCTTCGAGAGTGTCTGTGTATGAATTTTTGATGACGATGGACTCACCTTTTTGAATGTTTTTTTTACCAAATACCGGAGTTAGTATTCTATTGGTGTTATTCCCAACATGGTCAATATCAAAGACGGTTATCAAGTTGTTTTCAATAGCGAGTATAAGAGGTGACTTGTCCCTTGCTAAAGGGCCGATATCAGGGTCGCATTTGACCAGATCTTGACAGATGACAGGGTTAAGATGGGGGTTGTATTGCGAGCCCACTTTCAATATGTCGTCAAGGTTATATTTCTTTTTTAAGCTTCTATGCCTTTGGTCTTTATAGACCTTAATAAAGCTGACAGTAATGAATAAAATTAAAAATGGACGGAAGTTTTGTCCTAAAAACTCCAAGTATAGGATAGTTTCTTTTCCACTCATAAACCTAGGGTTAGTAGAGTAAAATTTATCTTTCAAAGTGCTAATAATTTCACTTGATATTCCAGGAGCGAAAATGTTTGCTAAGAGCTCCCCAAGCTCACCCATTTCAGTAAGAGCGGCAACGATTTCAAGATTTATCTTAGCCACAGAAGTAATAGCTGTATTGATATTGACGCTAAAAAGGTACCAGCAAAGGGAGAGAAACCCTAGAATACAGCCCATGATGATTAATGGTGTATTTCCCTTATCTTCGTTATTTCCCGACATTGTCGTACTCCTTATAAGTCTTAAAGCTACTTACAATGAACAAAAGTGATAATGCCAGAGTGGTTAACACTCCGTACCCAGACAAGCTAAAGGTGTTGTTGTTGATTATTAAGCTCACGCCGAAAACCACTGTCATTGAAAAGAGGCATAGTGCTAGACCAAATATAGCGAGCATCTTTTTCTTCAGAAAATCCTTTTCTTCAACAGTGAGTTGGTCTGGTGAAATGTCAGATTTATTGCCCTTAATCGTACTTAATACCATCGCATAACTATGTCTAGTAAATGCAAAAAGGGGTATCCCACCAGCATTAAGCCCTTTGTTAAAATTTGTTTTCAAATTCCTAGTTCCTGAAATTCTCTGAGCAAACCGAAGAACTTTTCCAGTAGACTGGTCGTGGGAGATTCCAAAAGCGTGCTTCCAATTACCTCTTTCAAGTTTGTAATGCTCTAATTTCTTTATATGCTGGGATAATTTTTCTGCGTGGGCCAGGTTCAGGGCGTAGAATTTCCGATGGACTTGAATGATCTCTCCCGTTTGTTTGTTTTGATAAGGAAAATCGCCGTCATAAAGTTTGGCTTTTTTATTTTTTGATAATATTAATTGTTCAATATGGAATACGAGGCTCATGGCGACACCTTAGTGTTTGCGATAGTTGCTTCTATTATTGATTTCAAAAGGGATTTGAATTTCATCTCTACAACTTTGAGATTTTCCTTGCCTTCAATTCTTCCGAGCTTATTTATCCTTCTGCGTTCCGCTTCCTCCATAACAAGTTGCCGATGTAATGCTATGATTTCGTCTAGTACTATTGCCTTAATATGAGAAAGAGCACTGTTGCTGATATTAAATTTTTCTAAGGTCGCAAATGTTTCGGTTAACCCAAATTTAACCTCAGCCAAGTGTTCGGATATAGAACTGCTGTCTTCGGTTAAAGAGCTCGTGTTGAAGCCGATGGCAACTAGAAATGATAGATCGAAAGATTGAGCTATATTCTGCGGCGGTAAGGTTTCATAAGTGCTTAGCTCTGAAGCAATGTCAAATAAGCTCGCCAGTTGTGCACTAGATAGTGAGTCGGCTGTATCTTGTTTTGCGACTTCCTCAACACACCGTAGAATTGAAGTTCTTATTATTGCTGCTTGACGCTTTTCTTCTTCGTTGTTTTTAGTATCTGGCAAAAGCTCATTTGAAAGGCTTTGAGTTAGATCTATGAGTTCCTTAAGATTTTTTTCTGCATCCTCTCCTTTCCAAATACATGCTGTTACGAGAGAAAGTCCTACTTTAAGACCATTTAATGAACGCCTTAAATCAAGGGTTAGTGTATCGGCTTGGCCGGCTTGGACTGTGGCCGCTTTGTCTTCATTACGGGCATCAATTCGTTGTTCTTGACCTCTAGCCATATCGATCGCTAATTGAGCTGCGTTCACAATGCTGGCCCCGATTCTTGTTTCACTAAATCCTTTTCGTTTGTTGGCAAGCGGAACTTTTCTCTAAGGGTATCGATGTTTACCAACTCGGCAACACCAACTACATCCTCTATGTATAAGACACCACTTTTTCGAGAGCTTTGGTTTAATGAACTTGCGTTGAGTGTTTCATCTATGACGTAGGTTAATAATATTATTTGAATCGAAAGTGCATGCAGCTGGGAGTTAGAATCCATACCTGTGTTTTTTAATGAAACTCGCTCTCCCAGTATGCCCTTATCTGTGCTAATTACTTCCATGATCTCAATGCCGTTAAAAACCTTATTGACCGGCGTGTCACCAAATATGAAGGTTTGAGAGCGCTTCAATAGTAAAGACAGAAACCCGTATGCACTAAAAGCATTTCCCTTAGCAATTGAGTAAGTTTCATTTAGTAGGCCTTTTACAGAGTGGATATTTTTTAAAGCCGCATATTCAGAAAGAACATCGTTAATGTGGTCTAGGATATGAAGAGAACCTGCTGCCTCCATAAAGCCGCATCTGCAAGATGTAAGCTTTTTCGACTCTATATTATTAAATTTTAGTGTAAGACCACACGCAGGGCACTGCTTAATGTTGGGATTAACTTTGAACGTATTAGACATAAAGACCATCTTAGAGAAGTAACTCAAAGATGGTCTTTCTTCAGTAACAATTATTCAATCGAGAATATTGAATAAATCGGATTACTCTAGTTTAGAGTGTTTGTAGGTTCATTAATATCTACTTCGTCATCTCGCTGAATTTCACTAAGCATAACTCCCCAATCAACGACCTCTTCCGTCTGCGAGGCTTCATTTGCAGCAACTAATAGTTCCGCGTTTAGCTTTTCAGCAGCTTTTTGCAAACTTTGCATTTCCTCTTCTTTGTCAAAAGGCCTCTCAATCTCAGTTTTAAGGCTTTCAATACTTTTTTCGTTGAAAGTAATTCGATCCTTCACTTCACCAATGAACTTCTCTAGCTTATCTTGGAGTGTGGAAATATCGCTGATTTGTCGACCTACGTATGGGTGATTTGATACTTGAAAACCTTCTTTACTGTCATGATAAATTTTAAGTCTATAAACCTTTTTACCATCTTCTGAATCTTCAAGCCTGAACTTAATTTCCATTCCATTGTACTCTCCAACCGGCACAGTAAGAGGCGGAGCTTTAACTCCTTGAAGTTGGTCAAAGATACCTTTTACTCGATCCCCAGCGCTTTTCAGGTCGGGCATACGCATACCGTCAACCACTAAATTCATATCGCCAATGACTTTAGATAAAAACTTCCCTTTTTCATCTAGTAAAACTTGGTCCTTTTCGATTCTTTCATTTTTATACCCAACTTGATGAACCATTGAACGTTTGTTGTCGATATAGCCGCGGTACTGCCTTTCTAAATTTTTTAGCTTCGAATCAACGTCGATTTTATCTTTAATTAGACTATTCCCAGTCGCTATAGCCATCATTTCAGTATATGTAGCATCTGGCTCTTCCGTATATTCACGAGGAGCGAGTTCTGGCTCTAGCTTGGTTTGCATAATGAATGTGGCCTTTCTTTTCATCGTTTCCCACATAAATAGGTCAAAGCTATTCTCTGTGGAGTAGCGGTAAACATTTACTTCGCTATGCTGATTTCCGTGTCTTTCTATTCTTCCAAGCCTTTGCTCCAAGTCTCTGGGGTTCCAGGGAGGCGTTAACTCATGCATTGCTACCAAGTTTTGTTGGATATTATTACCAACTCCAAACTTGTCCGTTGTTCCAATAGCTACCGCGTACTTGCCGGAGTTCATTCCGTCTTCAAACTCTTTCTTTTGGGCTTCTGTATTAACTTGACGACTATCAATGATTTTTTCGCGTGGGATACCACCAGCAACTAGCTTATTGATTAAATCATCATAAACGCTGAAGCCTTTATCTGACGGGTTAACAAATCGGTCAATAAAGACTAGCTGAGCCCGGGTTTTCTCATCTTTCTTTCTGAATTCAGAAAGAATATTTTCTGAAGCTTTCATTATTTTGCTAGAGGGAGATTCTGGGATATTAGGGTCTATGCATCGCATATCCATTGCCGCCCTCTGAGAGTCATGTTGGATGCTGAACCAAGTTTCATCTTTACTTCCATTTCTGAAGCTTGTAGCTCTTTTGGCTATGTTTTTCATAAAAGCATCGAAGTACTCGTTACCATTTGCTTTGACCGCAATTTTGTTTGAATTTGGCTTTTCTACGCCAGCCATTTCAGCTGTTACTACATCAGCGATTGTGCGGTATAACTTTCCTAGTTCTGGTAGATTGTTAAATTTGGCTAGTCTTGAGTTTTCTCTATAACCGGTACCTTCAGGGTTGGCTTCAATGGTTGAAACTACCTCACCAAAAACACTCATAAAATTGTCGAACTCATAAACCCCAAGCGCTTTAAGTTCATCAGGTGCCAATACGTATAGATTTACAAATAAATCGCTCATGGATTTGCGAATATCGGTTCCCGTGGCCCAGACTACGCCTTTGCCATCTCTTAGCTCCTGAATGAATCGAGTCATGAAAATCATATTCATAGCTCGGTTGCTCTCTTGAGTATTTACGCCATTAACATGGCCCATGTTTGACGGAGTACCGAGGTTTAGGAAGTTGTCAGCTTCATCTACAAGTATCGTATCTATCCCCAGCTCGTCCAAATAAAGTAAGTTGTCTTTCTTTTCTTGTGATAAGCGTTTTTGTATTTTATTTTCTAGGTTTTTAATCTTCCGTTGCGCTCTTTTATTGTTTTGGCCATCCATTGCTTCAGCATTTTCAAGAGAAGAGCGATACTCGTTTAATTGAGCTTCGAGTTGATTAGTAACAAATTCCGTAGGAGCTGAGAATTTATCAAGTGTGCTATGAGCTACAATAATCGCATCCCAATTCCCCGTTGCTATGCGTGCGGTTTGTTCCTTTCTTTTTTCCTTGGGCATATTTTTGGGGTCTAGCGCGAGAATTCTAGCGTTAGGGTAGTGCTCTTGAATCATTCTGCTAAGTTGACCAAAGACATTGTTTGGCACTGCTACCATTGGCTTTTGATGTACTCCTCGTGCTTTTCCTTCAATTGCAATTGATGCCAATTCAAAACTCTTACCAGTACCCACACCATGTGCTAACAAAGCTCTACCCTCTACAAGGTAACGCATTAGAGTATTCTTTTGCGTTTGACGGGGGTCGAATTTCTTTCCATTAAAGTTTGGATTCAAACCGGTATATTGAATGTGTGAGCCATCATATTTTGCGTTAACGAATACATTAAAACGCTCATTGTAGACATCTTCTAAATGTTCCTTCCTTTGAGGGTTCTTCCAAACCCACTCTTTAAATTCAGTCGCTAGGTCTTGAGCTTTTGCACTAGCAAGTGCTGATGCTTCAGAATTGAATACAGCTTTCCCATCAATCGTATCGAATACATCAGTTTTAGAACCGTTCATCACCTTTTCAATGAGGTCTACCGCATCTCTTCTTTCTGTACCAAATCTATTTCTGCTTCTGCCACTATTAGATGAGATCACATATTCGGATACATTCAATGACCACTCAGCGTTCACAAAAGATACGCCGAATTGCCTATTGGGCTTGCTCTCGAATGGTGTTTCCTCTCCAGTTACAATGTACTCCACGAATCTACTCATAGTTGAAGCTGGAATCCATGCTGTGCCTAATCTCACTTTGATCTCTTCTGAGATAATTCTTTGAGGCATGACGCTTTCTAAAGCTTTAACATTCTTTTCAAAGTAAGGATTTAGCTCTGCAGCAGCTTTAGCATCTTTCAACTTAGTGCTGATATTTCCCGAAAGGTAATTGCCTTTGAACATCCATTGGTCTGTATTAGGGTCAAGGAAAAGAAGGTCTCCCGAGTTTTCTACAACATTTTTCCAATCTTTATCGAGCAATTGAGACACTAACGTGGGATTTATTTCACCGTATTTTGCAATAGATATGAATAATGCGTCTTCCAACGATTCTGCTTGAGTAATATCTGGGTTAATTCCAACTGTTCGTTCAGTGAATATCTGTGCCTTTACTACGTCCTTTGTTTTTTTGTCGATGCTTTCTAGTCCAAGAAGAAGGGGATAATCCGGGTCTTCTTGAAATACTTGTTTTGTTGTTGTGGCGTTTATTACCCCATGCTTTTGAACATGACGTTCATAGGCCTCGTTCAAATTGTTTAATGAAGCAAGAAAACGAGGGTCATTCCCTTCTGTTTCTAATTGGGTTTGTATGTGAGTTCGACAAGCATCTCTAACAGAAATCAGGCTTATCAGACGTTTAGCTTTTACACCCGAGGTTTCCAGAGGCTCCATTACGAGCTCGTGGTCATCTAGGTCAGGATTATATTTGGACACAGCTTTGCCAAGCTTACCGTCTTTATAAACAAATGAGCCGGGTCTAACATCTTCTACTAGCTTTATTACTTCAGAGTTATCTTCGATTATCTGAATTTTAGTTTCTTTCTTCGACACATTACTTAGAGGTTGAAGGTTTTCAATCTTGGTTTGCACCTCAGCTATTAAATCACCTTCAAATTTTGATGAAAGTGATTGACCGAATTGTGTCTTCACCGAAGTTAATTCGCCTACTATCATTTCAGGGTTATCAACAAAATAACTATTTAAAGTGTGCTCGTGGAAGTGGCCATTTCTATCTTCAGCTTCAACTTGTTGAGTTTTGAGCCATGCGTTGTCGCCTTTGACCTCACCAGGGAGTCTTTTACGAAGGAAAATGATGTCTGAAGCGACATTGGTATTTGCGTACTTGGTAAAGGTGTTTGAAGGCATTCTTATGGCAGAAACTAAATCTGCTGTCTTGTAGACATGCTCTCGAGCTTTGCTTTCGACTTTGTCTAGAGTGCCGGTGGAAGTCATGAAAGCGACTAAACCGCCAGGCTTAACTTTATCAATGCTCTTAACCATGAAGTAGTCATGAATTTTATATCCATATTTGGCATAGTCAGAGTCGTAGACTGAAAAGTTTCCAAATGGGATGTTAGAGGTTACAAGGTCAAAGTAGTTGTTAGGTTGAGTAGCGTTTTCATACCCTCCAATCTTAACTATATTTTCGCCAAATAGTTGTTGAGCAATTTTACCAGTTACAGTATCTAGCTCTCTCGCAGTAAATGTTGAGTTATTTTTTAAATGAGCAGGCATTGCAGATATGAAACCACCAGTTCCGGTCGATGGATCACTTACTTCACCACCTGCGAAACCAAGCTTTTCTGCACCTAAGTGGATTTGCTCTATTAATGACGGAGGTGTGTAAAATGCAGTTAATGCCGAAGCTTTAATCGATTCATATTCTTCGCCGGTAACTAACGACATCAATTCCCGACGTTCTTTGATGTAAACGTAATTTGTAGGGTCAAACATTCCCGGCATGCCACCCCACCCAGAGTAGAGTGCTAAGGTGTTTTTTTCTTCGTGAGTAGCAAGTCGATCCTCATCTTCAATTTGCTTACTCAATTTGAGAGCTGATAAGTTTAATTCTATTCGTTTAGGTAACCCGCTTATACTATCTTCAATATCTAGTGGGAAAGAGTATTCGGCTCTTCTTCTGTTGGATAATTCTTCTGACATACCAATGATTTGGCTGTTACTTGTACGAACTGGTGGTACGCCGCTAGTTCGTTGTAATCCGTCGTCTGAGGTTGTGGATTTTCTGCTTCCACCTGCTCTATCGCTTGATTTAGTTCCTCCGACATTTTCTTGGCTTTCATTTCTATCCAATTCACCCAGGTGTTCTCCTTTTTCATCTGTGCTGTCAGAATTGGGCAGAACTTCTCCATGTACTCCATCAAGTCGTATTTCATCTGCATTTTTGCGTACTCTCTCTGTTAGTAGGTTATTTACAGCTTCTGCTACAAGGCGCTGTGCTTCTTCAATATTGGTAGCTTGAGCCAATGTGCTGCCGTCTTTGCTGTATCTAAATTCTTCTCCAATGAGCTCTAAATCATAGCCCATGAAAGATTTTACTGAACTATCAGCATAACTCTGTAATAAGACTATCGCCTTTTGAACTGCATATGCCTTATGTAAATCTGTCTCACCGTCTTTTAGTGAAACCACACTTCCCAAGGTTTTTTGTAATGGGCCGTTGAATTGCTGTTTTATATTCTGAAGTTCGTTCTCTAATTTAACGGGATCTAATCTAACAAGTTCACCTAAGTTAACAGGGGACTCTAGTCCTGAAATTCTTACTTCTTTTTCCCCAGTAAAGATTGTCTCACTTACCGCGCCAGCAGTTGGAATTTCATTTTCCCAATATAAAACCTCATCACCGTTTTCAAAAATTGGAGTTACGTCTATGACTTCTGAATATTCAGTTAATAGTTCTAACGAGGGATACTCATCACCATTCGAAGACACATACGTGTGGTTGAAACCATTTAATTTAATTTTAGCTGAAGAGGTTTCAAGGCGATTTATGTCAACGTCTGGGCTACTGAGATATTGATACTTTATGTACTCCGCCTCACTACTATCATCTTTCAGAATTTCAGCTATGGTAGACTTGTTCAAGAGAGTTATAACACTAACATCGCTGATAGTTTTAACTTCACCAACATTAACGTCCAAAATTTCGTTATCAGATATACCAGGGTGGTAGCCGAAGTTTAACCCATCCTCAATTGCCTTCTCATAGTTCATATTTAAAATAGAACTTTTCGAATTCTTAGCTGCAGAACGGAAAAACTCCGTTACTTCGTCAGCATCATCTACGTTGACATACTCTGCTAAAGCTTCAAGGTCTTCATTAGATGTATCCGTGCGTTTACCTGTTTCAATCAGTAGTGCAGCTGTCCTTGCTCTAACCGAGCGTATAAGTTCTTGGGTAATAACTTCGCGGTCATCGCTACTAACATCTGCTCCGTATACTACACTCAACTTTTTAAGATCCGGTAGGCTCAGCTTCTGTATTCTTTCAAGGCCTTTTTCATCACGTGGATTATATAAATCTACATCCATATCAAATGAAAGTGCGGCCTCTGTAGTGGCGAATTCTTCCGGTGATAATTCGAATATGTATTTGTCATATTTAGAAGAGTACAAAGCATTTTGAGCAGAAGGGTTTGAAGAAACATTACTTTTCCAAACTGGTTCAATCGTGACAACACTTCCATGGATTTCAGTTATTACACCGGCACGACCGTTAGCAATAGCCAATCTCCCAGTTTCGACATTTGCAGAACTGGTTTCTGGAACAAATGAGGCATCATCCTGTAAGCTGCTTTCGACGGATTGATCCACATCCAAATGGTTAAACAGGCCATATAAATCATTAATTGAAGAATTGACGCTTTCCACAGGTGATTCATCAGAAAGTGATTGAGTTGTTTCTGTTACATGCTCGTTGTGAGTAATTGAAATCGAGTCTACCGCCAGCAAGTCTCGAATCACTTGTTTATAGTCATCAGAAATGCCAGGTTCTAAATCATTTTTGAGCCCAGTGATTTTTTCAATTAGATCATCTTGAAGTGCATGTCTAATTCTCTCTTTCGCTACTTTTGATAGTGCACTGAAGTCATCGTCAAAGCCTTCGCTTAATAACTCTGAAAAGCCTTGTTGCTGCTCCTCTGACAAGCTATTAACATCGAGGTCGGTAACAAATTCAAAAAGCTGAAGCGATTCTTGATTTTTCTCAGATATTAAGACATCAAATAGTGGTTCAACATCAGAAAATTCATAACCTTCTGCCCTATAAGTTTCCATCAATGCAGATAAGTCGCGAATGCTAGTGGTGTTTAATGTTAACGTCTTAGCGTTATATTCGGTTGAAACAAAACCTTTTTTGGCAGCGCGAATAAGTACAGCGTTTCCTTCGTTATTCTTAAGAGCTAAATAACCTTGCGTGCCGATAAAGCTCTCAATAGGTGCTAAAGCACGTTCAAGAGCTTTGTCAGATATTGGGCTTAACCCAGCCTGTTGAACAAAATCATTATCAAGACCGCGGTTGAACCCTACCATTTTGTCGTTAACAACTGTGTAGTAAGAGATATCAAGGGGGAGTTGTATATCTGACACAGACTTGTCTTTAGTAAGTGAGTACAAATATGCATGTGAGGCATATTTAGCGTCCTCGATGCCGACAACATAGCTTTTTGAAGTGTCGCTATTCTTTAGAACTGCGCGAACCTCCGGTGATACTAAATTAATATTATGGAAGGTTTTCTCTATAGATAGTCTAGACTCATTGAGTGACCGAATTCTTTCAACATAGTTGATAGCTTTATCAATGTTATGTTCATGGCCATTAGCTATTAAATCTATGTCTCGGTATACAAATGCCGGTAGTTTTTTTGAACTCGAATTATGCTGAATAGCATCTGATATGTAATTAAACTGAGCTAACTTCAAAGACGTCAATTCGCGGAGCTCTTTTAGTTTCGATTTAATTGCTATTGCGGTGGCTAGATTTCCTGTTTGATTACTAACTCCCAAAATTCGTGAAAACTCATTAAGCGTTTCAGAGTCAAAATCAGCGATTTCTTTTGTACTTAAAAATGTTAGGTCTCTACGCTTGCTCCAAGTATCTACCACTAACTGCGCAACAGTTGCCTTTTCCATTTCGGCGCTTACATTTTGAACATGATGAAGGTCAGCTAGTAGGAGGTAATCATCTAGTGAGTACCTTTCCAAGTTTTCTTCATTGGTTAACTCGACCAGTGTTACTGATTGAATAGCATTAATATTTTGCAATGCATGTGGTGTTTTTGCGTAGTCTTTAAAGGGCAGGGGAGGTAATAGAGTTGCATCTAAACGCTTAGCATTTAATACATTGGTTAAATTGGTAAATTGCGCTGAAAGAGAGATGTCTTGTTGAATCGTTGCACTTGGTATAAAACCGCCTAATCGACCAATGATTTCATCTTGCTCAATGGCATGAATCGTTTCATAGATTGAGTTATAAAAAGCTTTAAGTGACTTATAACCTGCGTCACTCAGAGATTGATTGAGTTCCTGCCTTGAAATCTCTGATGAGTCATTTTCTAAAAACGGATTGCGATTGTAAAAATACCCATCTTCCTTGAAGGTTTCTTCGAAAAACTCTGTGTAATTTAACCCTGTATTAGCCTGCTCCGAAGCTACAGAAATTAGCTCAGATAGTTTTTCATTCAGGGATAGTTTTTTCTTTTCGACAGATACAGTCTTATGTTTGAAAGCTGTTTCTACTATGGACTTCGATTCATTATCGAGTGTAACGCCGTATTTTTCGTTAAGACGAGACATTAGTGTGTCAAAGTCAATACCGTCGTCGTAATACGCTTCAAATGCAGCTTCAATTTGGGGACGGGTAGGCTGCTTAGTGAAGGTAACATTCTTGTCAGTTAAATTTAAAAGTTTATTCTCATTGCGCGAATAAAAACTTTGGGCCTTGTCAAATTCCAAAAAACCCTTAGTGATATTTTCAAAACTAACCACATAGGCAGAACGTCCATTCAAGTAGAGCTTGTTTAACAAAACTTCATCATTTTTCGTCGACTTAAATCGCTCATGTTTGAGTTCTGTGATGGTGCCATTTGCACCAACAGAAAGGTACATGTCTCCTTCTTCTAAAGCGTATAGTTTGATTTCATCGTTAGAAAATATTTCTTCTCCATTAACGCTTTCTCCATTAAGAGCAAATTTTAACGTTGACGGCACATTTTCTTCATCTGATGAAAGGACATTATTCGTTTGCTGAGAAGAATATATATCGCGGTAATGCCTGTAAAAGTCATTTATTGACTTAAAATCAGTTAGGTGTTCAATATCTTGAAGTAAGACTTCACTCTGCAATTCTCCCTCAATAAAATATGGATTATCAGCGACCATATCAGGAATACTTTGCTTACCTGAAAGGTATTTATTGAAAGTTTTTTCGACCATTGCCCCTTTAATGTAAACAAATTCAGCAATGTAATCTTTGATACCTTCTAAACGCTCTGCGCTGATGCGGTTGAAGACACTGAAGTATGCCGACGACAGAGATAAAGGAGTGAAATTTTCTAAATCTGCAATCGGATGTTGTTTAAGGTTTTTAAGGTCAGAGGTCAACTGTTGATAAAAGCTCTGCACTTCACCTTCCTCATAACCAACTGAGGCAGGACTGTTCTCAACAAGTTCAATGAACTCATCATGTTCGAAACCATTCGATACCAATAGGTCAATCGCATCGTGTAATTTGCGAATTCTAATTTCCCAATCAGGAAAGCCGATGCTTGAATCATCGATTCCATCAGAAGTAACTTCTTCTACGCTTAATACGGATGGGAGGGGGTGAATTGTAGAAGGTGCAGCTACGTTTAATTCAGTTGGCTCCTCTTCAAATAAGTCGAACATTGATGATTGTGGGGCAACATCAGTGTTGATTGATTGTTCATTAGGCGCGGGTGGAGTGGTGTGCACTGTGTTTGAGGTTTCTTCTAGGTGAAGAACCGATTCAGAAGCATTTTCATTGGATTCCTCAACAGATAGAGGTGCTTCTTGCTCAGCTTCTAGGGGCTCTGTTATTAATTGAGCGGCTTCTGCTGCCTCCCCATTCGGCGTCTCAGAATGTTCCGCTTCTACTTCATCAGACTCACCTGTTGAAGTATCTTGTCCAAAATCATCAACATTTGTCGGCTCACTTTGTGATACTACTTCTTCATTCGTGGATGAACTATCTGAGCCATTTGGAGCGGTCAATTTTTCTTCTAATTTGTATTTTTTGCCAATCTGGTACCAAAGTGGGACTGAAGACAAATACTCTTCTTCTGTCATCTCTGAATTTGATAAAAGGTGTTCACCTGCAAAATACGACTTCTCTAGAAGTTCTTTGTAAGTAAGCTTTTGCCCATTGGCTTCTTGCTCTTTTTTTGTTTTAGCAATCAGTGCTGCAAACCAGTGGCTGTCTCGAGGGTTTTGCTCTTCATTGATCGAGAGTAAGGTTTGAATTTTTACAATTTCTAGGACGGAAACGCCAAAGGCTTCGGCTTGACGCTTTATTGGAGCATAGTTGATGTCACTAGAATTGAAATCTCTTGTATACGCATCGAAAGACTTTGGAATATTTGAGGAAAGAAGCCGATCATCGAGAATATCTTGAATAAGGTATAGGGCTAACTCATTTTCTACAATTATACCTTGTTCAGCCTGATCGAAATTGGTTGAGATAAAGCCTGTTTTTGAGCTTATTTTTTCAATTAATTCTTCAGGAAGGTCACCTCTGATTACAAATCCCTTTTCATTGGAGCGATACCTCTTTCCAATATAGTTGGCTGGCGCACCGGTTAAACTATGCAGCTTGCTATTGAGGAGATTTTTTAAGTGGAAAGGGGCAATGTACTGACCTATTGCGTCATTATATATAGCCGTCTTGCCAGGCATGCATTCTTCGATTGCCTTTGCGATTGGGTCAGAGTATATACCGTTAGATGGGTCATTGATTACCAGGTACTTTTTTCCAGAAATGGAATGAGTTTTTTCAATGATTTCTATTGGAAATGGGCTGTCGGCGGTTACTGTATTGGCCTCTACCTCTTCAGGTGGCAAAGGTCTAGGATTGACTTCAGTAAAATTACTATCGTTTTTTTTCTGCTGTGATTTTTCCGCTTCAGGGACCTTAAACTCAAGTAACTTTTTAACTACACCAGCTTCAAAGTTAGAATATCGTTCGAGGATGTGAGCAGTAGCGCTTTCTGTGGCCTTCGCTAGGTTTTCAGCCGATTCGAACTGAAGCCTTAATTTATAATATTCAACAAGGTTTTTAGGCGGCGGGTTGGCGTTCTCTATCTGCTTTCGTACTTCACTTAATCCACCTTTTTGATGTAGGTCGTTAATATCTTTATCGTTATCGTCATTACCATAATATGTAAAATCAGGTACCAGCCAAAATACGTTATTCTCCCAAGCAGCATCTAAAGCTGCCATAGCACCTATATTCCCATCTTTATGATTTTTATCATTATCACCAATTACAATGTGCTTTCTATCTGGATTATTATGAACTGATAGTGAGACTACCTTTTTGAGGTTGTCCTTGTTTAAACCAATTTTTCCGAAATAGTCAGTAGCTGCGACCGAAGATAGCGCATCTGCCATGCCTTCTGTGTAAATGATAGGTTTAGTCCCATCATCGAAACCAACTCGACCATGAGTGCCAATAGGCTGGTTAGTCTTAGAATCCGTGAATTTAGTACCTTTTGTAAAAGTTTTATTTTCATTTTTTCCTTTTTCAGTAACCCACGGATTATCATATATTTTTTGTAGCCCAACGAAGTTATTCCACTCATCGACAAGCTGATACATAGAGTAAGTGCTATTAAATTTATTGGCTCCAGCTCGTAACTCAATCAAAGACGTATAATCGGTTAGACCTTTATCACTTATATACTTCTCATTACCCTGTAGTTCTGAACCACTATTCCAATCCACCAGAGCTTCTTCTTTATTTAAAAGAAACTCAGCCTCAATTTCTAAGGCTCTTTCTTCAAGTCTTTTCTGATTGTCCAACTCTCGACGCTCAAGTGCTGCAGAATCTACTTCTGGCTTCTTCAAGTTGCCAGTACCACGTTCTTTTTCAAAAAGGCTGAAGTCATACTCACCCGACTTAAACTCGGTGAAGAATTCCCCGCCTCCCATTTTTTTATTGATAAATTTTAGATAAATCGATAGGGTCTGCTCTTCTTTTCCAGTTTTCTTATTCTTAGTTCTATAGGTACTTGAAGCAGCGACTACGCTCGCACTACCTTTATGAGATTGTTTTAGAACTTCTACGCTTTTTTCATCGACATTACTTTTAAAGATCGCAGAGCTCGAATTAGGTGGAGGGACGATTATGTTTCTGGAAGTTTGCGTCCAATCAATACCAGCTTCTTCAGCAAGTGTATTCAAAGCATCGAAATGCGCATCTAGTAGAGCATTAGGTGAGTCGTTATATTTTATTTTTTGCCATTCAGCATATGACGGAAAGGATGTGTTGTACGATGTAGCCCCGAAACCCACCGGGTTAAGTGGCTTCTTAATTAAATCACCAAGCAAAGCCTCAAGTGTGATCCTTTTTGATTCATTGAAAGCCCAACCCCCACTTACTTCTTTTCCATCAAGTTGTGCTGAACCAATTTCTTTTAATTTCGAGCGGAATGGCTCTCTTTCTGTTCGACCTCTAACGTAAATACTATTTGAGGATGAAGATGCGCTTGGCTCATCAATGTAAATTGCTGGTTCGCCTGTAAGGTCACTTAAAACAGCACCAACTTCTTTTGAAATTGAGATAGGAAATACATAGCTATTGTCAGACTCTCTATAAAATGGCTTATTAGCGCCACCAGCAGAGATTATTCGATCTTTATATTTAGCTATGTCGGAACGTGAACCTTTTATTGCTACTCTCGAAAGTTGCCCTGAAGTATTGAGTTCTTGGGTCATACGTAACGGGTAGCCTTTTACGCCTTTCTTATCATTAGCGCGCTTCTCACTAGGGGCTGACAAGTTAAAACTTGTAGCTTCCTCGTCCGAGTGAGCGCCTACGATGCCACTTATATCATTGACTACCTTAGCGCGAGGTAAGGGCAGGAACGTATCAATTTGGCCAGTACTATTGTTCACCGCGATAGCTGTCAGTGAATAGGCTCCACGCGCCTTCCCGTTTACTTTGGTTTTGTAGTGTTTAGAGCTTGCAATTTTTTCGAGGTTAGTTGGGTTACCGTAACTATTAAAAGATAATCTGGATAACCCAGAGATTTCTACAAATGAATTCGCTTTTTCTATTTCAGAATTGATGATTTTGAGCGTGTTGCGAAATTTGTTGTGACCGTCATTCTCCTTGTACAGCCTTTCAATGGCCGCCTCAGGCGTTTCATTAGCCAACGCAAAAAACTCAAAGGGCATAGCTTTTTTGGTTCCATCAGCAGTTCTTTGACCAATTCGAATCATTACTCCTCTAGCATATCCAGGAACTGAGTTCGTTGAACCTCTAAGAGCTTGAACCAATTTTTGTCTAAGGCCTTGTATGTTATGAATAGTTTCATAATTAGCATCAAGGGCTGTCGCACCTAATGATTTGAATTGCCCTTTTTCATTGTTTCTAACCTGAGTTTTGCCGTCGATTTTTAGTGGCGTTGAATAGGTTTTTTTGTGCTGTGGATGCTTATTTAGAGGTACGGCATAATTTGCACTATAAAACCCTGATTCCGGTCTAATCGCTTGTACACCGTAAGCTATAATGGTGGAGCCAACTGGGGCGAATGTTTTTGCATCAGGGTTTGAAAGATTTTCGATAAATGAAGTCGTATTTTGCTGCTTATTTTGAACTAGCGTAACTCTCTTATCACTTCCATCTTTAACCTTTCCAAACAGGTAGCCCTTGTTTCTATCATAACCAGTAATTTCAATAGCGCTGTAATCGTTAAACTTTTTCATATCAACCTACCTGTGGAGCAAAATCATGTGATTGCTCGCTATCTCCGTTTAAATTTAAATTGTGTGAATTCATATCCAGAGAGCCATTCCCTAAAAGCTCTTGTTCAATTGTTGTGTATTGCATCTCTACAACGTCTCTTAATTCATTGAGGTGTTCGTGAACTTGGCCCCGAGTTTGACCAGAGAGATGAACATGATGAGAGCTAGACTCAAATGTGGATTTATCGATTCCAATCATTTCTAGGGAGTCAACTACTTTTGATTTGTCTGGTGCACCTAAAGCACAGTATTTACCGGTATCCACACCGCGGATTTGAGCTTCTTTTATTAGTGCAGGGATGTCATATTTGACTGATTTGTAGAAATGCTCTGGGATGTCGGAATTCGAGAGTGCTAAAACAGCTGAATCAAGATCAAACTCTTTTCTAGAGCCTACTAATACTGCAGGGTATGGAGAGGTGAAACCTGCTGGAACGCCTTGTACTGTTTGCGGTAATAGTTCCCTAGCTTCTGCAAATGCTTCTTTTGCTTTCGCTTCCATCATTCGTGCTATTGCATACTTTTTAGCAACTTCTTCGTAGTCTGATTTTTGCTTCGTCGTTAAATCGACATCTTGAGTTTTTTGGAATGAGGGCTTTATCCCATTGAGCATGTTATTCCAGTGTGTATCACCAGTTTTAATTATTTGCTGGAATATTTCCGGCTTGGTTTGAATGCTATCTTTTTTAATAACTACATCGTCACTTGAGCTTTCGGCTTTCTTAGCAATTTGTATTGCTAAAGAAAATCCTTCGGCATCGAGGCCAGCCATGGAAGAAATAGTTTTGGCAGTATGGGGGCTTACGGATATATTGAACTGATAACTGGACGATAGATCATGCAAATTATTGGATGCAGCCAACTGAATAAAGTGATGCCTAATGATGTCCGACTGGTTAAGTATGTCTTTAGTGCTTAGCTTATTTACATAGTCAGTTTTGATATCGTAGGCAAATTGTGAACCATTTGACTCCCCTAAATATGAGTCGATATTCAGAGCCCATGGTAGCTTTCCAGCGAATTCCCTTGCCTGTTCAGAGCTTTTTATATTTGTAGCGTCATTGAAGCCATATTTTGATTTGGTTACCTGTCTTAAAACAGCCTTTAAATAGCCCTCTTCATGAACACTGGCAGATGGAGCCCTAATAGCTTCTAAATTCTTCAGAAGATAGACTTCTTTTGCTTCATAAGTAGGATAGTATTCGCCTTTATCAAAAGCCCATAGAGCCCTAATATCATGAGCTGTTAGGCCTGATGATTCTTTAATTAGCCTAAGTACCTGACTTTGTTTTAAAGTCTTGGAAGCAGCATCCAGCCATTTTTGTGCTTGTCTGATTTCGACTGCTCCTGAAGCTACTTGAGGCATTCTCTGTAATAGAGGTTCAAATTTACTGTAGGTAGATTCAGCATCATCTTGGATAGATTTAATCGTTTCTTTTTTGTCTAACAATACGAGGTTTGGCATATCTCTATTCCTTGCAACATCATGTAATAACATTACATGCGCGTTTATCTCTGTTGTATGTCTCTAGCTTCTGATTGCTTCATAGATGATGCAGAAGGAATGGAATGCACAAAGAGCTTCTCTATGGTGTCTCGATTTGTTGTACCTATACGTTGATATCCCCGTTCCGTTAACGCCACGATGTAGGGGGTTACAGGACTGGGCTGGTCAAAAAAGGCGGCCATGTTTGCTTTAAGGGCTAGCGCACCTTCTCTGGTGGAGGTATTAGAGTCGTTAACGAGTGCAGAGAATGGCTGATTTTGAATTAGACGGTGTAAAAGAGCTTGTCTCTCACTGTTCTCGATTACAGATAACAGCGCGACTGCCTTATCTACAGAGTCTTTAGGTTTTACAAAAGCCACTGGAATGAAAGTAACTTTAGTTTGATGAGACTTAGCCGATTTCAATATAAAATTGAATTCATGCTGGCATGCAGGACAGTTAAGGTCTACGAATACATAAACATTTTTATTACCTTCCCCAAATGTCACACCGGATAATGATTTGTAATCGCTAAATCCATCGTCCTTTGTGCTATTAGCAAATTCACTCGAAGAAGATGGTTTATAGACTCTATCTTTATCGATGCGAGTTTGGTCTTCAAAGTTGCCGTCTAAAAGCGCAGACGCGGTACCTTTTTTTAGCTTGTCGAAATGCTTTTTTGTTTCATCTGCTAATTCTTGTTTTTTTTTGTTCGCAATGGCAATTGCTTCTAAGGCAGGTATCTTGTGAGCGTCATCTATATTGGTAATGTGTTTAGATAGCGCGTTTCCTTGGATGATCGTTTCCATATCTGGTAGTAGATAAAGGGAGTATTGCTCACCTGTTTCTTTGTGTGCGAGAAAATGAAATGCACCACCTGGTACTTGCTCGAACCCCGTAACGTGCGTGCCAACTCCAAAGTACATTGTCGCTAGGCCTTTAGCATTTCTCTCCACCTGCTTTAAATAGTTTTCAAAGTCTTTTGTTTGAGCGCGACTGGCGAAGCTCGAACTCAACAATATTATAGCGATTAGGACTCTCATGAATTACTCCAAAATTCTATTGAAGTTAATTCTATAAATCCTCTCATCCCACACATACATCAAATGTCTGATAAATCGGGTTTCATATTGTGAAGTTAAGGTGACTTTCGGATGATCACTTCAGTTTATAAACGAGGTGTGTATGAATAGGTTAAATCTCAAACTTGAAATTAATGTTGCTTCTAAAGGAAATGTCGCAGTTGACTGTGTATGGGACGAAGAGTTTCTGTCTTTCCCTTACAGCCAAAGGTTAAACCTTCTGCAGCAAATCATTATTTCAATGCAGGTATACCTGAACCAGTTAAACGTTAATCTCAATAAAATTCAGATAGATAAAGTTCCTGTTGGCAAAGGGTTCATAGATTATCAAGCTCCGGTAGGGGAGGCAGAACCCCGTGAAAAAGCGAGGATTGACTTCGAAGGTTCTCTAGAGGATATAGCACCAGAACAACGTGCTGTATGTATTGCTGCATCTGTCAAATACCTTATTGGGGTTGGACAAATATTCATGGCTCACCAAGAGAAGCATAAAAAATGAGCCATGACGTAAAGCAAGTCTATATTGATGATTCTTTATTAATATTTGCTGAGAAACAAAATAAAAAATTAGAAAAAAAGATAACGATTCTGTTTAAGGCATTTTTGTTCATAGTGCTTTGTATCGGACCGATAAGCTTGTTTCTAAGCTATTTTTCTAACCAAACCCACATTGAAAAACCGGCACTAATCGACCGCGATAACAACGTTGAATATGTGGAGCCATTGGTCAACCCAAGCATCAATTATACGTATGCGGGTGACATAGCAGAGGACTATGCAGAAGATTTACTTTCATTCCACTTCCTAAAAATCGATAAGCAGATACAAAGTCGAAATTCATATTTCTTCCAGGGTTACTTTGCACCTCTATACATGGAGCCATTAATCGAAAGCAACTCTATCAATAAAATTAAAAATCAGAAGCTTATCGTAACTGCTACAACAGTTAGGAAGCCTCGATTGCAAGGCGTTTTGCTAGATAAAGGATACCGGACTTTCATATTCAATATTCCGATTATCCAAACAATGTATGGCCCTTCCGGCGACCCAGAAACAAAGTCATTAATGCTTCATATGCGATTACGCCAAGTTGTTAGGACAGAAAATATAAACGGTTTAGTTATTAGCGATTTGGGAATTAGAAAAAGATGAGTGAAGAGAGAGATTACAACGAGGAATTAGAAGCAATCTTTGGGAAGTCAACTGATTTAAGGGTGGCTTATAAAGATTCTGGAATGTATCCATCACAGATAATTTTGGATAGGAACATGTTCCTCCGTAGAATAGTGAAAGTATGTGTCGCCGGTATCGGCCTAGCTCTGGCATGTCTAATGGTGCTCTCATTTGGCTTAAACAAAGCTGCTAACAAAGATCCTATTAGCCTTGCCTTTTTACTTTCTCCTGAGAACAGTGTAGTTGAATTACAACAGACATCGCTCCCAAGTATAACTGAGAAAGATGTTCTAAAATTCGCTTCAGACAAGGTAAAGGAATTTCATAAAATTTCGTTTACTGACTATATAGAATATATCACTTCCCTTGAAGATGAGTTCACTAACCAAAGAGCTTTTGATAACTATCAATTGCAGATGATGAACTCAAAGCTTATTGACCAGATTACATCAAGAAAACTCACATCTTGGTCTGAACCAACTTCTGCTCCTCGAATAGTCGACTTTGATGAAGATAACTATATATGGCATATCCAAATGACCTTCGACTGGTTTATGGGGGGCGGAAATTACTCAACGAACGGTCGCGAATACCAAATTGATTTGATTATCCATTCTGTAAGTCGTGATAAGAACATTCGAGGCCTCGCCGTAGATTCTTACTTCTTAAAATCAGTTAGGGGCTAACAATGAAGAGTTTGCATGTAGCACTTTTACTAACTATCACGAGCTTCACAGTTGAAGCACAAGAAAAGCAGCAACTTCCTGATGATTTAATTCCCTATACAGATGAGGCTGTAGAGACTGATTTATCAGAAGAAGAATTGGAGAACTTAGCGTTTGAAATTTTCCTTCAACGGAAATTCAATATGACGCCTGAGCAGTTAAGAAAATTTGCTGAAATGAAAAAGCAGGAGTCTGAAGCGTTAAAAAGAAAGAAGCCTGCTATACCAATACGGACAATTGATAGCATTGATTTATCACCGGGTGCTAAACCATACGTAATCCATACCACCCCAGGTTGGGATTCACATCTATCAATTATTGATGCAAGCGGGAAGCCTTGGGAAATTGTCTATGACTCTATTGGAAGTTCAGAAGAGTTTACGGCTGAAAAACTTCAAACATCAAATAATAACAAGATAAAGATCACAGGTAACTACAGAGTCGGTTCAACCAATTTAACAGTAGGGCTCAAAGGGTTAGACGAGTTAATAACCTTTGAATTGGTAGCGGATAAGAATGAGTATCATGCCTCTCTTACCATGCAACTACCTAAATTAGGCCCTCTATCTTCTGAGACTCCTTTAGAAAGCCACAATGCCATGATGAGCAACGAGCCATTTATGCAGGAAATCCTGCAAGGCGGCCATTCCCTTAGTGATGATTTTGAAAAGCTAAAAACTAGTAATTCACGGGTCAATGCATGGAAAAAGGGTGAAGTCCTGTTTCTTCTAACTGACCTGACAGTTCACGGTATTGATCCTATCTCAGTACGACATGGGCCAGGGGGCTTCGCGGCCTATGAAATCGCCTATCTACCATCAATTTTGTTTACCAATGATAACGGAACACCTATTTCTGTGTATTTTCAGAAGGACAACTCGAAGTATGAATATTAATAAGTACACAACCGCAATTATGGCACCTTCTAACCGTCCATTTCTTGTCATTTCTGTGATGATTGTGTGCGTAGTAATACTGGGAACTTTGATTGTTTCCTTTATTACAGCTGACGAAAAAAAATCACCGAACACGATGGTTCAGATTGCTGGTGGAGAACAAAAAGCTGATGCGTTAGCCGACTATGATGAAGCCTATGCCGACTCCATAGAGAAGCAGAATAAGGCTAATTATGAAAATGCTACAAAACAGAGAAATGGTGTGCATATCCCGTTCATAATTGACGGCAATAAAAAAAATCAGTCCATAGAAGTCAGCGAGGAAATCGCTACATGTGGTTGCACAATGTCTGATGAAGAATTTCATGCAAGGTTAGCGAGAGCTGGTGTTGAGTTTGAAAACAATAGCGATTATGTGAGTCGTGTTGGGAATAGTGATATTTATATCTCTGCAGATAGGTTTCTTGTTGGTGAAGACAAGCAAAAACATCTTTTAGCAGGACAATCAATTCGTTTAGGCGAAGATGGCGCCTTATTGATGGAAAACGAAGTGTCGTTCAGTGATAAAGGCGGTACTGCTCTGTATTTGGGAGTGAATGGAGAAATTATTGACTCTGAAGCAAAGAAAGTTTCCCTTATGGGCCAATTGCAGTCTGCAAATGGAGTAGTCCTAATGTCCAACGGATTATACGCATTTCGTGCCGATAATATGACTCAAATAGGCAATTCAGATGTGTATCAAACCTTTGACTCTCAATTAGTTACGCTAGATGGAAAACCCATTCGACATGCAGGAAATTTTGTTTTCAGAAATCGTGAGCGAGAGCTAGTAGATATTCGTGAGATTGCTTCAAGGTGGGAATCGAGTGTCATCTACCAGAATACTAGAGGGCATCTTGTAAATGGCTCAAACGAGGTTTTCGACAAGCCAGGTATTCTTTTCTCTTATACGGGGATACTAATTGATAATTATGGAAAGCTAGCTGAGCCATTGGCAAATCTAAAAAGGTTGGGGGAGTCTGATTTATTAATAGACGATCGTCAGATACTGAGAGATAGATTTAACAACATAATCCTTCATTATGGCGATGGTGTATCTAGAGGAATTGGGGACAGGTTATTAACTGGCCACATTTCTGTCAAAAATCATAAAGGTGCTGAAGTCTTGGTAGGAGACGATGGTCTACTTTCAGTTCCTATTGGCTCTGGCGGAATACAGTCAGGAATTCTTAAAAATAGCGAAGGGGTAGCATACGACAGAAACGGCCATCTTATTACAAGACAAGGGAAGCTTACTCAAAAAGGGTCATCAGATATATTTTTAACTAGCGATGGCTTGCTGGCAACTAACCAAGGTAAGCCCCTCCTTTTCCGGGCGAAAGACATCTTCATCGATTTCAATAAATACCTTCCTTCCGGTTTAATCGGGTTGAGAACTTATGATAACCAAGCGGTAACTGACCAAAAAAATAATCAATTATATTTGAATGATGATGGTCAATTCGTGAATCAAAGTGGCGAACTAGCTGTAGTAGGTGTCGATATTCTAACGGCTGATAACGTTGTTGTTTCAGCATCGGGTAAACTTCAAAGTAAAGATGATGCACTTGTTCCTGTAGTCAATGCTGATGGAGAACTACTGTTATTCAATGGTAAGGCTGTCAGGAAGAATAAAGACGGACAGTTATTTGATAGTGATGGAAACCCAATTCTTACTCAAACTGGGGGGCTATTAAGATTAAATGATGCAGGCTTCATTGTAACTGAAGATGGTCAGATCGCTTCAATGGAAGGCTTCAGCTTAAAGAATGGAAATAATGTTGAACAAGGTAGCTTTGGAACGCTTGAGCCCTTGCTAAGTGAGGATGGTTTACCTTTAACCTTCAAAGGAAAAAAACTTTATAGAAAAGGGAATAGAGTCGTTGATGAAGACGGGAATATTGTCAGAGATGATTCAGGTTCAGCTCTGGTTATCTCGAAGGATGGAGAGGTGGTTAACGCCTTTGGTGTGCCAATCACAGATGTAAGCTCTAAATCTTCCCCAAATTCTGATGCGATAGAACTCGTTACTAAGAAAGGGGAAAGCGTCTATGTGAATGGAAAAAAAGTGCTTAAAAAGCCAGACGGTTCTTTGGTTTATGAAGATGGTGGACCTGTTCTAGACAGTGAAGGTCGAGCAGTTTTTATGAATGAAGATGGAGGCTTTGCTGATGCTACTGGCCGCAGGGTCGATTTACCATTTACTGATAGGCAAGGACGCACAGTTTCTTCTAACGAAATAATTGAACAGCCTATTCAACGTTCTTCAAGTCTAACATCTAAAGGCAAAGATATTTTCTACAAAGGAAAAAAGGTTTTCCGCAAAAAAGACGGTTCTTTAGTCGATGAAGACGGAAATATTGTCACTACTAAAGACGGTAAGCCGGTGTTCGCCAATATGGATGGCAGCATTGTCGATGCAAAAGGAAACCCAATTAGCGAAAACCTATTCACCGATAAAGATGGGAGAGCAGTATCAAACACTTCTTTAGATAAAGTAGTTCCACAAGGAGTAATGCTTACTAGTGACGGCCAGCCTCTGTTATTCAAAGGGAAGAAGGTCTTTAAACAAAGCGATGGCAGTCTTGTGGATGAGCATGGGAATTTGGTTAAAGACAGTGATGGCAACATCGTTTTTATGGACGAATCAGGTGCCTTTGTTGATTCTTCTGGTAATGAAATTAAAGAGCGCCTATTCAAGAATAGAGCAGGTGAAACAATAAGTCCTGATGATATAGATCCGCCTCGAATGAGCGTTACCGCTAATGGTGAACCGCTCTTCTACAAAGGTAAAAGAGTATTTCGAAAAAGTAATGGATTACTTGTAGATGAAGATGGCAATGAAGTTAGAACAGAAGACGGAAAAAGTCTGCGAATTAACTCAAGTGGCGAACTAGTGGACGAAGATGGAAAGCAAATTTCCGAACCTCTATTCACTGATGCGGCTGGGAATATTGTCGAAAATAAAACTATTGATGAACCTCCTTTATTAAAGACTCCTTTTACATCAGATGGGAAACAAATTTATTTCAACGGCAAAAAGGTATTCAAGCAACCCGACGGTTCGTTAATAGATGAAAATGGGCTGGTGGTTAAGTCGGCGTCTGGCGAAAGAGTTTATGTAGATAACAACGGTAACCTTGTTAATAAAGCTGGTAAACCAATAAGAAATGTACATCTCACTGATAAAAACGGTATTAGTCTCAAGCCAAATGAGTTCAAGGCATTAGATAATGAATTGGTCACTAAGAATGGATCTCCGATTCTTTTTAATGGCAAACGTGTCTATAAAAAGAAAGACGGCACCCTTGTAGACCAGGATGGGAACGAAATTTTACATAATGGAAGACCTGTTAGATTGAACGAATCTGGGGATGCGGTGGATTACTTAGGGAATAAGATTGAGAAGAAGATATTCAAGGACGCCGCTGGAAATGATTTACCCAATGCCGGATTCAAATCTGAGCAGGTGCATGGGCAGCTTGTCACTGCAAATGGAAAACCAATGCTTTTCAATGGTGAAAAAGTTTATCGTCAACCGGATGGAACACTGAGAACTCGTTCAGGAAAGTTAGTTACTGATGCTAACGGAAAGGTTGTTTATCAATCTAAAACTGGCGCATTAACAGATATCAACGGTAGAAAATTGGCTAATAATGTCTTAACTGATATGAATGGCAATTCTATTGCAAACAGTTCTCTAGACCACCCGCCATTGCCACAAGAAGTGGTTACTCTCAACGGTTCCCCTTTGCTACACAATGGAAAAAAAGTCTTCAAAAGAGCTGATGGATTATTAGTAGATGAGGATGGAGTTCCTATCATCGATGATTCTGGCAACGAGGTCTATTTAAATGAGCAAATGGAATTGGTTGATAGTGCTGGTAGAAAAATCTCGAGCCCTTTTAAAAAAGGTAGAATTTCAACGGTACCCAATGGAGGGTTTAAAGCTCTTTCTTCAGGAGAGGGCACTTCAATAGGTCGTTTTAATAGCACTGCAGACGGTTACCTGCTTGACCAGAAAGGTCGTCCAATGACCTATAACGGCAAAAAAGTCCGTGTAGGGAAAGATGGAATGCTCATTGATGAAGAGGGTAATCCAGTTAAGGATAGCAGAGGTAACTTGGTATATATGTCTGATTCAGGTGCTTTAGTTGATGAAAAAGGAGAAAAGTTATCCGGCACTTTATTGGCAGATGGTGATGGAGTTTTGCTTCTTGCTGATGGCAAGCCAGTTACTACTGAAATGAAGCGAATTGGTAGCACTGACTTTTTCGTTACTAGAGATGGGAAAATTGTCGATCAACATGGACGTCCTTTTAAGGTTAATGGAAAAGCAATTGGTATTGACCCTAAAACTGGAAAGCTAGTCGACACTGAAGGACTTCCGATTAGAGATGCATTGGGGAATAGTCTATTTATGACGGAGTCTGGGGCATTGGTAACATCTGATAAGAAGCCTGCCAAAGGGGTTGTTGTGGTTGATTCTGACGGTTCAGTTGTTGGAGAAGACGGTAAGACAATAAAGAATGCTAAGGATCTAATCCCAATTGCAGGTACTGATTTGTATAAGACGTCTACTGGGCTCGTAGTAGACAAAAATGGAATGCCAATCAAGCGCGATGGTGAGCTGCTTTACCTTGATGAAAACAACAAAATAGTAGATGAACTTGGGCGCAGTGTTCGATTTAGAGGGCAGCGTTTATCTGTTAATAGTTTAGGGCAGGTTACAGGTGAAAATGGTGACGAAATTCTCATTAATGATAAACCGGTATCATTGGCAGACTTAAGCACTGAACTTGCGCCAAAAATTGAACCTAAAGGTGAGGCGGGCGATATTCTGAATGTTGTCCCTCAAAAAATAGAAAATCTTAAAGGAAAAAAAGAAGAAGCTTCTTCAACGCGAACCTTTGATGAAAATGTACCTGAACCAAAATCGGCTGAATTAACTAACGAAGCTGTCGACGACTCAGGCAAAATTCCAACAAGTAGGGTTGATTCAAGCGCAAAATCAAGATTGGCTGCGAGACTTATAAATAAGTTAAATGCCATGGAGAAAACTACAGCAAGCTATATGGATTCTATTGAACCCCAGTATGTGAGCCTTAGTAATTATCACTCTATCGATTCTACCAACGGTAAGGTTGAGAAAGAGGAAGTTCACGCAGACGTCAACAAGGACTCTGCCAATGCTGATGGTGGCAATATTGCAATCAACTCTGGCGATACCGCATATGCTATTGTTCAGCACATGATGGATACCGACTTTAATGATGAGCTTGAAGTGGAACTACATATGGCCGATCCTGATAATCCACTTCACCTCGCTAAAGCCTATGCCCAGGTCGAACTGCGTTACGACAATGCCGTTCTAGCTTTTAAGAGATTTTGCCCTGTGGATATTCCTTGCTTTACGTCAAATGCGATAGGTCTAGATCCAGTGACTGCTTCTGCTGGATTAGGTGTCGAAGTAGATACCCATTTTTGGTATCGCTTTGGAGGAGTTTTTCTCGCTTCCTTTGCCAAAGGAATTGGCGAAGGTGTTGAAAATAGCCAAGACAGAACTGAACAAACAGATATCGTTGCTGGCTCAACCGAGTCGACGACTATCATATCAGGCTTGAGTGCAACGGATGTGTTACTACAGGGAGTAGGTGCTGCAGGTGAAGTACTCATCCCAACTTTAGCTCAAAGAGTTAATCGTCCAACTACAGTAAGAATACCAACTAATACTGAGATCTTGGTGAAGTTCTTCGAACATATCCCTGCTTCGAAATTGAATAAAAAACCTTAAAGAAAAGGGGGCAATACGCCCCTTTTTTGTCTTTCCCGACTTATCTTACATTTGTGATTGTTACACAAGCGCCTGATAGTTAACTTGTCCTCAATTAAAGTTTGGGGGCTGAACATGAACCACGATTTACAACCTGATTTTGCTAGTGACGAAGACGATTTATTCACAAAAGGAGCGCCGTCAACTTCTTCAGTTGTTCCTATCAAAAATCAACCTGAGGAAACTGACAGCGAAACACCGAAATCAGAGAGTAGTAATGAAAACTCTACGAATAAAAGTCGAGCAAAGAAAAAAGCGCATCCTAAACCTCCTCGCTGGTTAACAAATAAATACACCATTTCACTTGTCGGGTTGATGACTCTACTGACTGCAACAGTCACCTATGTTGGGCCGAATAAATTTGTTCAGCAACTTGACGCAATAACTTTGCCCTCATTGAGTGATGGGGATATCCAAGATGAAATGTGGCAACAAAAAATAAGTGAATTGAGTACGCAATTTGAAGCTTCACAAGAAAAAGTTGCAGAAATACAGAGTAACCTCGGTCGCAATGCTTCATATCAAGAACAAATTTCTGAGCTAAGAACTAATCAGCGGGAGTTGATCAGCAGAATGGAAGGAATTCATCAAAATCTTAATGCTACGCTCAGTAAATTAGACTCGCTAGAGTCTGACATGCTTACGTTTGCAACAACTGATAGGGATTTTGGTAACTTGTTGTCACAAGTACAGTCAGCAAATTCAGCAGTTCAAAAGTTAACTTCGCAGACCGAACGAAATACCAAGAACTTTGGTTGGTTGGCCAACAGAACAGAAGCTCTGGAAGATTGGAAAGAGTCAAACATGGAGCCGAATAGAATCGTAAGCGAGCAATCGTCCTCTCAATCTAAAGAACTTGTTCAATCGCGTATTGTTAAAGGTAGCCCCGTAAAGCGGGTTGTTCAGTGGGAAATTAAGCTAGCTAGCTTTGAACGTTCAATAGCTTTCCTTAAAAACAAATCTTCAAACCAAAAACTAAGAGTGACTATAGGAACCAACGTTCCAAACTGTGGAAAGGTTTCCTCAATGAATGCAGTTGACCGAACTATTACAGCAGGCACATGTGTTATTAGGTCTTAGTAGTGGATTATTCAAATTTTATTAATGTATTTCACTCAATTGCTGAGCAGATACCAGGCTTATACAGAGCGTTGATTGTTATATCCGCGATTACAGGTGTTCTTTTAACTAACAGTGGAATTCAAGCGATTTCGAGTAGCAATAAAGCGCATCAACAACCAAAAGCGGGAAGCTATTTCAAAGTATTCTTCGGGCCGTTGATGTTCTCGCTGGGTGCTTTACTCGAAATGGGCACATATACAATTTTTCGTACCCAGACCAACCCCATTGTGCTGATGAGTTACACGCCACAATCGGGTGACGATACTACAGTCGTCTTATATGCAGTTAGGTTTTATATCACTTTTATTGGTTTTTTACTTATGGCAAGAGCCACATATGTTGGTGCGATAGGGGCCGACACTAAACGGGAGAATTGGCATTTTGAAGCATTAGCTTTATACGGATTAGCAATCTTGTGTTACGCATTTGACCTCGGCGTGGACATGATTTCAAACAGTGTAGGTCAGGGTGCTTTAGGCACAGAGTATTTTTCTTTTTAATGAAACTATAGGAATAAAGATGAAAAGAAACCTTAAAACAATTCTAGCACTTGCTGTTAGTGGATTAATTTCGACTGGTGCAGTCGCACAGAGCATAGGCACAGGCGCTGATAACCTAGCAAGTGGCGGTAATAGTATCCTCAACATGATATTAGTCTTCTTGGCGATCGTTGGTGTGCTGTTTGTTGCTAGTGGCATTATGGGGCTTATGCAAGGTAGAAATGGCGGTGGTGGCGAAAGCAACGGCACTCACTGGGGGAAAATTGGTGGCGGTGGCGCATTAGCTTCTATCATGGTTGTTATTTTGATGGTTACAAATCAGTTTTTTGGTGACTCAAATGAGTTCGAACAAACTCGTACCTTAATTCAAGGCGGGAGTAACTCAGGTAGCTCTTCTTCAAACTAGTAACCTATGATCAGCAATCTCAAAGAGCGCAAGAACATGCCTAGTGACCTGAACTATCAGGTTACTAGGCGAGAATGGTCTGTTTTGAATGACAATGATTTTTTGTGTAGCTGCTGTGGTTTTCAATCAGCTCCCACAAAAGAAGTCCCCTCTGGCTATGTAGAGGTGTTTGTTAATTCAGAAGGCGAACCTTTTTTATTATGTTCTATCTGTGCTACTTCAAAAAAATTAGGTAGGCAGGTTAGTGGGAGCAATAATCATGGTTTAATTCTACATGTTACCAATCTCGAGCAAGCTCATGTAAGCAATGTTGCCCGTATTACATGTACAAGTTTAGTTTCATCACTTCCGTATGCTAAAGCTGCTCAAAATTTAATTAGCCAATTTCAACACATGCAGGCTACAAAAAAAGACTACCTTTTTTTAACGGATACTGGGTCTGTAATACAAACCGTAACAGCTTTAACAAGCATTAGGGCTAATAAGTTGGAAGAGGCCTCTTCCATTTTTAAGCACCTTAAATACTTTCCATCAAAAGCTGAATACCGGCATATTTTAAAATACTGGCATCAGGTTAACCCTGACTACTTCTCACCACCTCCCTCACTGACATAGGGTGTAAGTCAATGATATATAACCATCCACAAACGTTAGCTGAGCGATTTTTGTCAAATTTTGAATCCTTAGCACAAATTGTCTCTTCTAAGTTGTTAAAACAAAGCCCAAAAGATTTTGTGAGCCTTGATACAGTGCACGGTGATTTTTGTTTAGTGCAAAATGATGGAACCCTTGTTTCAGGTATTCGTATTGATGGGAGTCGCAGCACTGTTTCACAAGAAGAATATGACGACTTGATTGAAACTATTGAGGAAGACTATAAAGCCCACCTGCAAGAGGGGACGCATAGATTTATTCATTATTTTTCTTCAGATACTGACAAAACAAAAGAAGAACTCAACCGGGTCTTCGGTGACGCAGCAAGAGCAACAGCCAGTAAAATTGGCTTTATTGACACAAGTGTAATTGATGAAGAAGTAGATGCACTTGCAAAGTATTGTCATAGTGAGCGCAATTATTTAGTTGTTTATACTTACGTTAGGAATTTAACCCCGACGGAACGAAAGGAGTTGCAGCGCCTAAAAGAAAAACAAGCTAAGGGCATGCCGTTTATGACGGGAGCTCAATCACTTTCGAAAGGCGTTTCCTTTTATGTTGATAAACATGTCAGCTTATTGAACTCATTACGTGAGATGTTTAGCAATTCTAATATTTTTTGCAGAACCATGGATATCCATGAATTAACTTACGATATACGGTTGGCTTACGATAGTGCATGGACAGCTCCCGATTGGAAAGCTGTATTAACTGGTGACAAACATAGCCTCCAGATACCAGAAAAGAGAAAGGGTGACTATTCTCATTTGGGTTACCCAAGACTCGCTGATCAGCTAATGACACGAGAACTTAGTCCATGCGACAGTTCTACTGCGAGGATAGGTGACACTATATATGCCCCATTGTCGGTAGCATTTAGTCCACAAAACCCAAAGCCATTTAATGCGTTGTATAAAGAGCTACAAAAGGCAAATATCCCATTTAGAATTCACTACGATATTACCAACGGTGGTATGGGGTTAATTAGCTTTCAAGACACCTTGGCTACCTTCCTGCGCGTAACGGGAGGCAGCGACAATAAAGATGTACTGTCAGTATCAAAAGCACTGCGAGACTTAAGGGATGGTGGACACGAAATAGTAAGCCTAAAAATTAATATTTGCACATGGGCTTATAACGATGACATCCAGCTTGCTAAAAAAAGACGAGAGTTAATAGCACGTATTTGCCAGTCTTGGGGTAACACACAAGTTGCTTCTGTAGAAGGAGACGTAGTTGAATCTACACTATCTAGTATTCCAGGCTTAACTAGTGGTAACTCTGCGAAGCCTTTACCGTTTGATTTACACAGCACTGCCAGACTTCTTCCAATTACGCAGCCAGCGTCAGTTTGGGAGACAGGTTCTAGGGTTTACCGGACAGTAAGAGGCAAAATTATCCCCTGCCAACCCTATTCTCAGAAACAGTCACATTGGACAAAGTTAGTTGTTGGCCCAATGGGCTTCGGTAAGACCGTTGAGCTTGCATCTGATAATTGGTCGCTAGTCTTGCACCCTGACGCACAAGAGCTTCCATACATTAGACAAATTGACATCGGCCCAGGCTCTAAAGGGCTCGTAGACTTGGTCAGTTCGTGTCTGCCCGAATCTAAGCAGTATCTAGCTCAATATTATAGAATTCAAAACACGAAAGACTTTTGTGTTAACCCAATGGATACGCAGTTAGGTCTAAGGAATCCCCTTTCAGGGCACATGTCGACTTTGATCAACATAGTAAGCACGCTTTGCCTTCCTGATGACAATACTGCTCCCCCTGAAGGTACACTTGACGTTATTCAGGCTTTACTAAAGTTAGCGTATAGGGTTTGCGCTGAAAGGAAGTCTTCAAAAGATTACCATTCAGGCTACATTGAGCAAGTAGATGCGAAGCTTGAAGAGCTAGATTTCAACCCGCCGACAAAAATCCCAAGGTGGTGGGATGTTGTAGACTTCTTAGCTATCAACAAAGAATATCGACTAGCTTCTCTAGCTCAACGTTATGCTGTGCCAACTTTTTCTGACCTAATAGCATTATGTTCGGACGGTAGGATAGTTGACGATTTCGCCGAGTCTAAAACGCCTACGTTCGAACCAATCGTTAAATATGTTTCTAGGAAACTTCGAGCTGCCATGTCAATGTTTCCGATTTTAAGTGGCGTAACTGTTTTCGACATAGCTCATTCAAGAATAGTGTCTTTAGACCTAGATGATGTTACAAAAGGTAAAGGCCCGGAGGCGGAAAAAAGAACAGCGCTAATGTATACGCTGGCTTACCACATCTTGACCAATGATATTTATAAAGGGCCCGACCAACTGAAGGAAATGGAAGGTCCAGTGGGGATCTTCGAACACGATTACTATTCTTTCCACGAACAAGAAATTGCCAGACTTCAGAGAACTGTTAAACGATTCGTTGGCGACGAAGTTCATCGTGGTAGGAAAGTAACTCAATTTCTTGAGCAGCTTGTGACAATGGTGCTTGAGGGACGGAAGTGGGGGGTTGATGTTGTGCTAGCAAGTCAATTAGGTAACGCGTTCCCTGAGGAAATCAAAGAGCTGGCTACTACAATTATAATACTTGGTGCGGGTGGTAAGAAAAATATCGACTCTTTGGTTAACGAGTTTGGCCTCAATGATTCAATGGCGAATTTGTTGAGAAACTCAATTCGCAAACCTGGCAAAGGTGGTTCAACAATGATTGGTCTTTTCGACACCAAAGATGGTTGGTTAGAGCAATTGTTGATGAGTACGAAAGGGCCAATTTTTCTATGGACTGTAAACTCTACAAGAACTGACACATACATAGTTGAAAGATTAGCGAAACAAATAGGGCTTTGGGAAACGAGAAAGTTATTGGTCCACCGATATCCGCAAGGCTCGTTTGAAGAAGAAATAGAAACAAGAAGAAAGCAGTTGGGCGCTGATGATGAAAAGGCGTCAGGTATCCTAGACTCGATAGTCGAAGACAACATTAAGTATTACAACAACTATTTCTATTCCCAGATCGATAAGTCAGTGGCTTAATTGAACTAGAAATACCGCCATTAGGCGGTATTTCTTTTATACAGGTTCATCCTTTCACTAATCAAAATCCAATCGCTTCCAATTCTGCTTTTGTTCTTTACCTCTGCCGGCGCAATAAAACTGCTAAGGTGGGTATGGTATTTGGGGGGGGAGAAAAGAACATAAGGCAAACTCGCAGCATATCCCTTTGCTTTTTCTGCATCCTCTAATCGGATGGATGATTCAGGCCGCAGCTTTATCCGGCGTTTAACCGCAAATTCTGCGTTTTGATGTGCATCTAGTAACAACTTGTCGTGTTCAAGCTTCTCTAGCCAACTTTGACGAGAATAAGACAAGGGAACGGTATGAACCCCTTTATCTATTTTCTGTTTCAACTCTTCGAGCGTATAAGCTTTATGGAGTGGGCGTGAAACCCAATTGAAATTTACGCGGTGAACATCCTCTTTAAATGCATAGATGGTGCGATAAGCCGACGTTGTGATTAAATAATTGAATCGGTCATGCACGTTCTGCCACTTTTCGTAGGCATCATCACTGCTTTTTACTACTGCCGCTCTAAACGCCTTTTTCTCATTATTGATCTTTTCAATGCAAGCAATAATCTCTCGTTTGTTTTTGGTTGCTACTACGAAGCCAGGGTGTTTTTGTACGAACCGGCGTGACTTTTGTGGCGTTTCATCGAATACGTACATGTCCTTATAAGCATCAATAATTTTTAAAATCGCTTCTTGGCCAGTAAACATATCAACATTAATGCTTGAGTAGCCGTGCTCAATAAGTTCCTCTTCTTGTTCTTTAAGTACAGGCTCAATGGCGTAGTAATATGTTGAAGCCGGGCAGGCGCTATCGAGGAGCAGTTCTTCTAGCTCTTTCAGAAACGCTTCAATATTACTCATGTGGAATTGTAGAAACATTTATTAACCATAGTGCTGTTTACTTATACAGCAATTTTAAGCCTATTTACCCACCAGCTCAAATCTATTCCGGTTTATGGGGTAGTGGCAGTGTGTTATAAGGATGGCTGAATTGTAGTATTAAATAATAGGTAAATTAGGAACATGGATGTACTCAAGCTTTTAGAGCTAGACCCAGTAGATGTGAAAGGCCACTTAGCCGTATGGAACGGAATTGAAAACCCATTAGAAACATTTTTCGACGGGCGATTTGAGCAATGGCAGCAAGCTCAAACTAAGCGCAATTTCGGTCGTAACTATATCGTTTCGCTTATCAAGTTGCCCGGGGTTTGCCAGTGGCTATTTGTCGGTGTTTATCTATCAAAAGGTATCTCATCGTCGAGCAGTGACGGAAAATGTCATTACTATGACACTGAGCTTACTACCATAGGCGAGAGCCTTATCGGGCGGCTGGTAGTTCACTTTAAACGTACAGGGCGTAATTCGTATCCCACCGGTGAAACCCTTTCTGGTAGAGCAACGATTCACTCTATTCTACCAGAGCCAATGGCATTCCAAGATTTCTCCGACTTCAAGCATGTGTGCCTATCCCGAAGTGAACTAGAAATGCTGTATCGACACCAATACCCCTCATGGAAGACCGCGCTTTCATCTGTGTCTGGCGTTTATCTAATTAGTGATAGATTAACGGGAAAACAGTACGTGGGCAGCGCCTATGGGGCTGGTGGTTTTTGGAATCGATGGTCAGCCTATGCCAATGGGCATCATGGGGGTAATAAGCTCTTGCGGTTGCTATTCAATGAAACCGGAGAAGGGGGCTTTAGTCAGTTCCAATACTCTATCCTTGAAGTCTGCGACATTGATTTGTCTAAAGAGTCAGTGATTGAAATAGAGAATAGATGGAAAAGAAAATTACTTTCTAAAGAGTTTGGTTGGAACGATAATTAAACTATTCAACATAATTTATTTTGTATTAATTTAATAGTTCACGCATGATAAGTGTAATTATCATGCGTCAACAAATCTCCTATCTTAATTTCATGTTCATTCCATCTAAAATAAATATATGACCAATAGACATTAATTTTCTGTCTTCATTTTTTAAATTCATATCACCACTGTATCGTATGAAATGAGGTTTATACCTGACCTGTACTATCATTGAATTTCGGAAACTTTCACGAATTGATTGCGCTTTTTTCATAAATAGACGGTCGCGATTAGCCAACCTGCTCGTATCGCATGTTACATTGACTGCGACCATGGGTATAAGCTTGTTATTTGCACGAATGTTATTTATCGTTTCTTCTGGTGAATTGAATAGCAGTGTCTCCAACTCTATATCCATCAGTTGCTCCGTTGCTTTGTCTAACGCCTTTTCAATTCTATTATTGTTGTTGTTGGTTGCGCTGCTTCTTACTGCCTTGCACTCAATAAAAGTGGCGTGTCTCTTACTGAATAAACCTATATCAATGCGCCCCTTTGATCCTTTTTCATATCTTGTTGCTGTCATTTCGGATACTGGCCAAAAGACAGCTTTGTCATTTCGATGCAGATTGTAGGCTGCTTGCATGATGAGTGGCGTTAGGGACACTTCTTTGGCAGCTGTCGGTAAGCATAGTTCTGGCACGATGGGAACAGATTCTCTGTATTCGCAAATTTGTCGACATACTTCATCCATTAGGTCACGTAGAGAAGCTAGCATGTTGTTGGGTGCAAAAATTCTCCAATAATTTTCTTCAATCAACACTTACACTCCTAGCGATTAATTTCACTACGCTATTATATAAATCTGACTGGTTAAGCGCTTCTTGTCGAGGGTTGCCGGTGCGCTTCTTCGTTTGCTTTGCTGCTCTCCAGCCTTCATTGAAAGCCAGTTCGATAATTAACGATAAGCGCTCTCTGTCGTAGTTTTTCAGTCTTTTGGTAAAGCTGTCGAGCATCAATTCGGTGCTATCAAAGTTTCCTTCGCCTAACCGCTGCTTAGCCAGGTCCACATCGTGTTCATATTCGCGATAGTCGGGTGACAATAAAAAGTCTATCGCCTCTTCCAATGTGTCGGCGCCCACCTGCGCTTTAAACTTATCAAGCATATTAAGAGAATGTGATTTTAATTGAAGATTTTTTATTCCTCTGTTTTCTCTATGTTTGTGCGCTCTAAATCTATTTTGAAGCTTTTTAATGGCATCTTGAGTAATTATTTTTCTAAGACAATCATAAGTCTTTTTAGTCTCTAAAAAATCAATGTCTTTATCGTTTATAATTTCTTTTTTGCCACTTATAAAATCGTCGCTTTTTAAAGATGAAATGAATTTATCAAAATTCTTTTCTATATATTCCTGCCAAATCTTATCGTTGCTCACTACCCTGCCCTGCGTTTGCGTTACTTATAACGCTTTTATATCACGGCTATGACCACCCTACTATTGTTATTTTATGTAAGCGTTATATGTAACGCTTTATTTGCTCTCTTTGCTGTGCTATTTTATTATTATAGATAATTATGTTTATATCGATTAATAGCATGGCAAATGAAATCGCGTTAGCGCAAAGCGACTTTTCGCTGAATGAAGAACATCGAAAGCTGGTGGTTCAAAATTTAACTGAACTAAGAGACTCGGTGTGGGAAACGATGTCGTTGAATACGCGTAAGGCTTATCAGTCTGATTTCAATCAATACCTTAAGTTTTGCCGTGCACATGCGTTGCCGGCACTGGCAAGTGATTGGAAAATTACCAAGATTGCATGCCAGGCGTTCTTCGATGAACTTATGGCGTCTGAGCTTAAACATCACACCATCAAACGAAAGCTCGCGTCGGTGCGCTTTTTCATTGGCGTAAGCGAGTTACCCGACCCATGGAAGCACTCCAAGCTTTTCAGTCGTTATGTGAACGGGAAGCTTAAAGAAAAACCAGCGGCGCAAAAGCAAGCAAAGCCATTAAAGTTAAATGATGTGCGTGTAGCAAATCGTGTGTTAAATGTAGACTCGTTATTGGGTTTACGCGATGCGGTGCTGATCAATGTCGCACTCGATACACTTTTTCGCGCATCCAACATTCTGGCCATTGAAGTCAATCATATCGACTGGCAAGCGAAGACAGTTTTTGCCCCGCGTTCCAAAACGGATCAATCGGGTGAAGGCCACTACGGGTATTTGTCTGACGAAACTGCAGAGTTACTGACAAGGTGGCTCGATACCGCAAAAATTACTGATGGTTATATATTTCGCAAACTCTCCCCTAAGCAAACTGTTCAGAAAGAGCCTATGCAATACCAGGCATTATTAAAGAGGTATGAGGCAATTGGTATGGCCATCAACACCGATGGTAAATTTACCTGCCACAGCACGCGCACCGGTGGTGTTCTCACGCTCATGGAGGCTGACGTACCTATGGCAGAAATTGTGCTTTCGGGAAACTGGAAAAGCGAAGCCATGGCTATACGCTATGCTAAACAATATCAAGCTGGTAAAACGGGCATGGCCAAAGTTAGGTGAGCGAGCAGTTTGCCGATTATTAATAGTAGGTTGATAATGAATCAGGCTACTTTAAAATCAAATTTCACTTTACTATTTTAGGAATTATAAATGATAAAAAGGATTATTTTCTCAACCCTCCCTGTGATTTCAATCTCATTATTCGGTTGTGGTGCGACTCTGCCCGGATATAATTCTGGACTATCCTACGAAGATGTTGCGGCGAAGAGGGCACCACTTTTTGAACGTGTAGAAGGCTGGTCTCTTCAACCAGCGTGCACTAATCTTATTGGCCATTTAATGTACGACTACCGCCATGTCTACAGAGAAGAGAACAGTATCCTTGTCGCTCCATTGCTGAAGTATACAGATTATGACATTAGAGGTAACCATGGCACTATGACCTATAGGCGTGGTAAGAATGCTGTTTACAGTTATACATTTTATAAAGACATTAACAGCAACCTTTTAATCGAAGATAATAGTTATAAAGAAAACGATAGTACAAAGACCCCTAAGAATGCTTATTGCGCCTTTTGCACCGATGACGGGTTTACGGATTTTGCGCTAAAAACGCATACTTTTATCGCCGCAGAAATTAAAAAGCACAACAAAAACAAAACCTGCGATGATTTCCAAGAGTTTTTAGGGAATGAAGAGAAAAATTACACTTCTGAGTTCTATGAAATCAGCTCGAAGTAATTCTTTATGTATTCACAACATCTAACTGTGTAAATAAAGTCCGAAGTCGAAATGAATTGCTGCGGAGTCTTGGAAGACTACTTAGGTTTGAAGTACACTTGAGGTGGCTTCAACCCTTGAGGTTGATGATACAAAAAGGAGGGCCATATTTTGACCAAGTTTTTGAATTACACTCGGCATCCAGAATAGCGGACAGAGAGCCATGGCCGGAGGGAAAGCTCCCCTTGTTCAGCTTGGATGCTCACAGCATGTAAAACCCTACCGGCCACCTCTTCACAGTTAAATTATCTTGTGTTTTTTAAGAAATTCCATCATAGCCTCTTGTGTACCAAATGCACCTAACAGCATCCTTCTAGCATGTATCTTAGAATTTTCGTCTTCTGCCTTTAATAAAAGTTCATACCATGTCTTTACTAATACTACTGGTGGTTCTCGCATAAAATTCCCACTTTAGCTTATATCTAGCTAATCAATTCGGTGAATAGTGCCCTTCGTTACTTTGCCAAATGAGAACTAGTCTCCTCGAAAAATTCTATCCCATAATACAGGTGATAGCTTTATGCTTAAAGTGCGACAATTTCTGTAATTAATTATGCAAGCAAGGTAAACGATGCCAACTATTATTTTGGGATTAGAAGATATGAAGCGGTTTGAGCAAGCGGAGGTAGTCTTAACGAACTTGCTAATGTTACAGCACCCTACCGAAAAAAAATTCATAATAAGTCATGACGACATTGTTGTATCAATAGAAGCAGCTATTGGATAGATCCATTCCACTATTAACAATAGAACGCAATTAATAAGAGGATATAATGGGAATAAAGCGGCGCATTGCCGTCTAATCTCAAAGAAGCGTTGACATACACGCTAGCGGCGCTCGTTATATCTGGCTGAGGGAAAACATGAATACCACTGTTTTTAGATTGGCAAAGCTTGCCGAGGCGCCGTACCATTGTTAGTGTGATTACGTCAAAATCGCTTGGTACTTACACCGTCAGTATCCCTTGGTAATCACACTATTATAACTCAAACTAACATATGCAACTCTTCTGCTCTGTTATCTGATAAGCTCTGAACTGCACTCGCTATTAAAACAAATTGCATTGTACCTAATTTCATTACGATTTTTGTTTAGGCATAACTCTGAAGATGTTCGATGTTCCCAGTTTAAAGCCCACAGATGAAAGTCGGCCGCAAATTTTTTATTTACAGAAGCGAGGCCACAACTCATGTCGTCTACAATTACACACTCTTCGTGCTTTGTGCACTCAAACCATTCTTTACTAGATTTCAATGGTATAATCATGGAATCAGTGATTAGAGGACGATAAATTGTGTTAAAACTTTTATTTGTAGAACAAGCAAACAACATTAAAAAAATTAGAGAGCATATGATGGACTCTTTGACATATTTATTCATCATTAATTACCTTAAGCGAGGATTTAGAAAATTCGACTAAGAGATCTAAACCTTGAAGCGTCTCTGGCCTATGTGAAATAATGAACAAAGTCTTACCTGCATTTTTTAACATATTGATGACCGCTCTTTCTGATTCGATATCCAAATTTGCAGTAGCTTCGTCCAAGATTAAGATGTTTTTGTTCAAATATAAAGACCTCGCAAGAAGCACTCTTTGAACCTGACCAGCAGATAAAGAACTTATATTTGGCCCAACTAGTGTCTCGTATCTCATCGGCATCGTCGCTATCTGCTCATGCAATCCAACCAATTTAGCACACTCAACAATTCTATTTACATCTAAATGTTCATCGAAAAAACTTATATTGTCGCCTATCGAACCATTTAACAAACTATCCGTTTGTAAAATTGCCATTACATCTAGATCTGACATATTGATGCTGTCCTTTGGCACTTTGTTACCATTAAGCAAAATTTTGCCCCTAGTCGGGCTTTCTAAACCTAGTATAAGTTTTACAAGTGTGGATTTTCCTTTGCCTGAAGGGCCATATAGTCCAATGGAAGAACCTTTAGAAACACAAAAGTTTAGATCTTCGATTAGATACTCACTCGCCCCAGGATACTTAAAGTACAGATTTTGAAACTCAATAGCTATATCTGACGTATTCGAGAACGTATAGTTTGACCCCACTGGTTGCGAACGAATTGAAGCTATTCTTGTAAGATATATTGATGATTCCTTAATTGAGAAAAAATGCATACTAAGAGATGAAACTCTAGCATTTACAAGCCCTATAGTCGCGATGATTGCCAGAAGTGAGCCAACTGTTATAACCTCGCTTATAAGTAAATGCGTTGAATAGCTGATAATGATTAAAAGTTGTATATTAGCGATCATTGTATGAACGGAGTTTAATTTAAATTTAAAATATTCGTCTTTGATCGTCGCCATCGTGGACTTTGACAGTCTATTATTGAGTCTTTTAGATTGGTTAAAGTAATTTCCGGAGACTCTATATTGTGTCATGCACCTGACAGACTCTTCAGCCATAGAACGCCAGTTGGACCATGATTCAATAGCTTTTAGCGAGTTACTTTTTAATTTTGGAAGCGTATATAACTGCATAGAAAAATTAATAAAAATACCAAAAAAGCAAATAATAAAAATAACTGGTGAGAAAATAAAAAGTACAACAAGCAAAACGAATAAAGCACATGAATCAATAAATAAAAATGTAATATTTTCCGAAAGAACTGTTCGTAAATTAGTTAAAGAGCTTATTTTATCTACAATGCTAGTAGACTCATTTTTGTAAAAAAAATCTAGAGGTATTTTGAACAACTTATTAGATATCGATGAGGAGAACTTAAAGAAAACTGAAGCACCAAACTTTAAAGTAATTTCTGTTCTATAAAGACTTAGTAAAAATGATAATAAACAAATAATGAAGAGGATAAAAGCCGTTGGTGCAATAAGTTGGGAGTTTTTTGTGAAAGCAATAAAGTCTGAAAAATATTTCAGAGATAATGGTATTGAGACCGACAAGATTTGTTCAATAATAGCTATTGAGATTATTAATAATAATGCTTTAATATTCGAACTATCGCGAAAAACAATATCCCTCAACCCTGAATTCGAACCTTCCTTCAGTTCTTTAAAATCAGCGCCTGGCCAACACTCTATTGCGATTCCTGAGAACATATTAGAAAAATCTTCAATGCTGACTTCTCTTCGACCGCTTGAAGGATCAACTATGACCGCGCGCTTATGATTAATTCTTTCTAATATAACAAAGTGGCTAAGAGACCAATGAATAATTACAGGGTGACGAAATTCGTGAAGGTCTTCAATTTCTAACCTTAATACTCTAGAGTCAATATTCAGATAGTTTAATATCTCACAAATTTGATAAGAATTATTTCCTCTTATTGAAGAAGGAAAAGATAATTTTATTTTGTCAATAGAGGTACTATAGCTAAAATAGTCAGCAACCATTGCAACACAAACAATTCCGCATTCGGCAATCTCGGCCTGATAAATTTCTTTAACTCTTGTCATACGGAAATAACCTATTAAAAATCGTTTTCTCTGGGAGTTTTATATTTATTTCGACCGGTGTCCCTAAAGGGAAATGACCTATAACATCTTGATTTTTAACTGAAAATTGTAAAATCGCCTCGTTTCCTAAAGATTCACTTTCTTTTATATTCTCATTGAATACTGTTAACGATATAATTTTTAATAACTCCCCCTTAATAACAATATCACGAGCATTTTGTTTATCTCTAATCTTAAAGATAGCTTCAGAACCGATTGGTAGAAAGTGAGAAGATTCCAATTGAGCTTGAGACCGAACAATAACTTGTGAGTCATTATTAATTGAGTATCCAATTATATCATTTTCATTAACAAAGGAGTCAGAATGAAGAAATGGGCTCTTATGAAAATCACCATTTTTCTGTAATTTTTGGGAAAAATAATTGTTCTCAATATAGTTTTGTATATCGAATTGGACGTCTTTAGACAAAAGCTTATAGTTATTTCTTTCTAATTCCAATCTCTTCTCTAAATTAAAAACTTCGCTATTTGCGATTTTTTTCGATAAACGTAACTCTTCCAAATCATTGACTAACTTTAATATTTGCAGCTCTGAATCAGCATACCTTGCTTTTGAATTTGCTAATTCTGCTTTCGAAGTAGCGCCGAATTTTTCCGCTTCATAATTTATTCTATAAATTTGCTTGAAAGAAATTACCATACTTTTAAGCTTCTCTCTTTGAAGCTCTAAGTTTTCTATTTTATTTGAAAGCAGTCTGATCTTTTTTTTCTTTAACTCCAAATCACTTACTATCTGTTTAACAATCAAACTAATATTTTCTTCCAAAATTCCAAGCCTTTCTTTATATAGGCTTTCAATTATGTTTTCTTTTCTTTCAAAAAAAAATTTTCCTGTTTTCTTTGATATTGTAAATAAAACGCTTTCACTCCTTCCTATTTTTTCATCATTAAAATGAACAAACCCAGCTACAGGTGCTTTGTAGACCGATATATCGGAATGATATGTTTCACCATAAAGAGACATTTTTCGAGGAATAGGTAGATAAAAAACAATGATAGTTAAACAAACAATCACTAAAGCAAAAAAAAATATAAATATAATACTCGATTTTTTAAATTTATATTCTAACTCAGAGATACCATTATTATTCTTGGTTAAAGCATCGATTCGATAAATACTTTTAGCATTACCATAATAATCAAACTCACTCGACATAAAATTTATCTACGCTAACGTTTTCATCAACATTGTTACCATTTAAAAGGAAATTTATTGTTTTTTGAAAAACTTTACATTCGGGGAAATACAGCTCAAGGAATAAATAAGAACCGGCTGGATTTACTTCTAGAAAGTAGAGATTATTATCTTTTCCCATAATAAAATCAAAAACACCAAAATTTAAATTTAGGCTCTTGAGCATTTTCCGACACAGGAAAATGAGATTGTCTGTTGGCAAAAATAATTCAACACAAAACTCTTCTTTGGGCCAAATACGCCAATCAAACCCGTACGCTCCAGAATTTGGACTAATTTTGCAACTGGCGTAATCATCTTCCCATAATGCAATTCTAACTTCATATTTTTTTTCAATAAAATTTTGGAAGATTCCCGGAAGAGATACAATGGTTAGTTCTAAAAGTTCTTGACGTTTTATCAATGTTGGACCAACAAATGAGTGAGGTGGTTTAATTGAGTTGACCAGTCCAGTTAAGGATATAATTGAACTTTAGCTGGAGAAAGTAAATGGCCGGAAGAAAGCGGTATACGAAAGAATTTAAACTGGATGCTGTGAGCCTGGTGCTA
>Ga0208315_1000085_pt1 | contig 119164 bp, 103 predicted proteins | sample MalvireepMed_215_FD_184239 | JGI IMG/M metagenome (GOLD analysis project Ga0208315, IMG submission 184239) | Marine viral communities from the Global Malaspina Expedition - Malaspina viral metaG DeepMed_215 (SPAdes) (version 2) | ecosystem: Environmental > Aquatic > Marine > Oceanic | place...
AAACATTCGCTAACTCGCTTTCAAAACGCATAAAAAAATCCGATATCAGAACCTGATATCGGATTTTGAACCGTTAAAAAGATCGGTCAACCGATCGTTAAATTATTTCTTAACTGATCGGCATTACGCTAATTAAGCGGCCTTTGGGGAAGATTTTACGGATTAATTGAGGTATCCGTCGACTTCTTTTTCGGCCTCATCACGGCTTTTGCCGTAGGCTTGTTGAATTTTACCCACTAGCTCTTCACGGCGGCCGTCGATTACATCCATATCATCATCGGTTAACTTCCCCCATTTCTGTTGGATTTTGCCTTTCATTTCTTTCCAATTGCCTTCAATACGATCGTTATTCATAACTTGGCTCCTTTTCCAGTATTGCTGACACACATTGCCAGTTATCCTTAAACCTGCAATGGCTGTTCCAGTATGTATCTTATTGAAATAAGGCGGTAAAAGTTGAATTTTATCAGGTGGGTGAACCATTTGATGCGCATTATTTACAGGGGTTTGAAAGGCCTACATAACAGAAACCTAGCTCGCAACCCCAATTATTACGCTAAAGCAGCAAACGCTTCACTGTCTTGGCGCTTTTCGATTTTATGTTGATCTTCGCTGCGGCCCTTTTTCCAATAGCTGCTGATGTACACTTGTTCATGAGGTAGTTGCTTCTCTTTCGTTAACCACCCTCTGATAGCGCGCATATCAGAAAATTCACAGGCTACCCAGGCCGCAGGGAGTCCCGCTTGCCATTGCACCTTTTGTAAACTTTCATGTAGTGACGTGTGGTTCTCGTCAATCCAAATAATATTAACCCCTTTAGGTTTGTCTAAAGCCATTTTGTCATCAGGGTGGCGGATGGCGATAACGGCGGTACCCGTGACGTGTTCAGGCAGCGCGGCTAAATGATTGGTAATACTCGGCAATGCAGTGAGATCCCCGGCGAATAAAACCCAGTCATATTGTTCTGCGAGACCTTTACTGCTGCCAGGCCCGGCTAGCATAATACTGTCACCTTCTTTTGCGTTCATTGCCCATGCCGAAGCGGGGCCGGTTACTCCAGATTCGCTGTGTAAAACGAAGTCTAGAGTGATGCGCGCTTTCTCGTTGTCAAAATGTCGAACTGTATAGGTTCGCATGGCCATTGGGGAATCTTGTTGAATAGCAGTGACAGGGTTACCCTGAGTATCAAAAAGAAGTTTTACATAGGCGCCCGCTTTTGTTGCAGGGAAAGTTTGCAATGCTTGGCCACCCAATACAATGCGCTGAATGCTGGGTGTAAGACGCTCAGATTTAATGACAGTGGCTTGACGGGGGATAGGTTTAGACATACTTGACTCCTCTTGATGACAGGAGATTATTTTATATTGATAATGGTTCTCATTTCTATTTGTAAGTTTAGGATTAAAGTCGCGAAACAATTCTGCTTTTTAGAAAATAAAAAAAGGGGCTAAATAAGCCCCTTAAAAAAACTACAACATAACTTGGAAAACACATTTACACACTACAAAGCCACACACATAAATGACCTTATATGTAGTGTAAGACGGTGTTTAAATAAGAAAGTTCAACAATAGCGAAAATAATTTAGTTTTTTTCGAATGAGTGTTCTTATTTGGCAGTAAGTGTTTGAATTTCTGTACGTTAATCTATGGGTTATTTGTTTCTTAGCAAAAAGTAACTGACCAGTATTAAAAAGCCAGCGAGCAGTACACTGGCCGCTAAGAAGGGAAAGTGAATGTTTTTTTGGTAAAGCATGGCCGCGACGGGCGGGCCCATAATGTAACCCATAGCGGGTGTCGCCGTAATATATCCTGTCACTTGGGCTTGATTACCCGGTTTGCAGTATTGGGTGGCCGCTGCTGCAAGAGACGGATAGCCTAGTCCCATGCCAGCACCCATCAAGAGCATGGCTGCGTAAAGTAACACCATATGCTGATGAACATACATAACAAAATAGGCAAGGGTCAAACATAGAAGGGCGAGCGGTATCATTCCATCGGCGGATATTCGGTGTTTTTGCACGATAAGGAGTTGAATCGCTAAGGCGGTGGAGGCACTTAACATCATAGCAATGCCTACCTGCTGCGCGGATTGCACTGGGGTAAGGTGATAGTGATCGATAAAAAAGAACCCAAGGGTTTGTTGCATCATCGCCATAGCACAAAATAAGCTGGCGCAAGTAAGCACTAATACCAGTGTTATCCCTTTATTGGTTTTAGCGGCAGCGGATGCATTACCCTTGTTGGCCGTTGTTACGCTAGGATGGTCAATATTCGGCAGCTTCCACCACACTAAAAACAGTGCGATTAAGGTGAAAATGACCACGCAATAAAGCGGGAATACCAAGCTAAAAGATACCAGCACACCCGCAAAAACAGGCCCTACCAATTGACCTACGTTATTGGCTGAGGTTACGCGGCTAATAGCACCTACCCGTTTTGCGTTGGCACTGATTGCAATGGCATAGCCCACAGCAGAAGGTGGCGAAGCAGACATAATAGTAGATTGTAAGCTGCGGCTCACCAATAAGGCTATAAACAAAACCGACCCTGATAGTACACCAGAAAACCCCAAAGACCACATGCCTGCGAACGCTAAGGTACCGGCGCTGTAGCCTGCCAAGCCCACCATCAGTATGCGTCTGTAACCTCGCTTTTTTGCAACTCGGCTCCAAAAGCTTGTACCGAAGGCAAAAATAAGCGCAGAGCTAGACATAATAGTGGCAATATGAAATTCACTTAACCCCGCTTCCCTACCGAGGGAGGGTAAGGTGGTGAGCATAACGCTTTGACCTATCGCGGTGGCCAGTAGGGCGCAAAATAGAATATTAAGCGAGGCGCTTGTAGAGGTCTGGGCTGTCATGAAAGAAAAGACGTAGTGGCTGAACCTTAATAATGCTAGGCATAGTAACATATTGGAATATAAAAAAATGCCCGCCAGAGGCGGGCCAAAATCAGAGGTATGTAAAGGCCGGGATGGGCCTTTGAGGGGAGAGGCTTGTTGTCGGGTGACAACGCACACAAAGTAGCGAAGATAGTTTGTGTGCCCTCAGGTTGGTTTCGCTAAGTAGCTCAATAGGTCTACTCAACGCTACCAAAATAGGTCACAGTCCTTTGCTGCACATGGACATCATGTCAACGCTAGTGATACAGGTAGTCAGACTAAACAGTGGCTCCATCACCGTATTCATCAACGCTTCCTCGCAGACATTTGTTATCTCACTCGTGAAATAACCTGTCTTCATCTAGCGGTAAAACGGCTAATCACCATTGCGAAAACCTTTCCATCTAAGCACTGGCCTTTCCTGGCGAGTACGTTCTAACATCCGATGTTAGCCATGTATGTTTTCCTAACTTTCCTTTTGAACATCCATATTGGTGTTCGCGCAAAAGCTGATTAACTAACAATAAAGTGGTTGCCATGAGCCAGTCATCCCTGCTTCCTTGGCTGACGTAATCCATAACATCCAATGTTATCAGCCGATCTCAATGCCTAACCCGTTACCTGTGATTACTCTTGTAATCAAAAGCCATCCTAGCTTCACGATAACGCTTCACTGTTATCCGTTAGTCTAATATATGCTTTAACCATGCCAAGTAATTATATTTGGGTTAAAATTATTTAACCTTATGTTTTTAAATAATTTTTCATGGTGAGTTTTGAGGGGGGAATACATCGAGGTATTTCAGGCCGGTGTAGGCGAGAATTATTTACTCAGTGTCTGTACCTTCTTACAGACAGGCACAAAAATTCATCGATGCCTGGCCAGAAATATCCCTTTTAGGTATGTTTTTGGCGAGCGAAAATGGCGACGGTTCCCGAATAGATATCCATAAGAATGTGTGCAACGATCACAATGAGAATACTTTCAGTGTATATATAGAGCCCACACAATAGCGCGCCCACCACCGCTGATTTAATCACATGCTGCCAGCCTAAATACAAATGCCATATGCCGAAAAGTAGGCTACTGACCACTAATGCAACCGCCCAATGTGCGTGAACGTCTATAAAGTTAAACACATACCACCTGAAAATGAGCTCTTCGCATAGGCCCGCCGACACAGACACCAGGGCAGTAAAAAGCATGTATTCTTTCCATGAGGAAGGCAAAATGTCATTGAGTGAATCTCCCCCTTTATTAAAGGCGTCTAACACCTGCTTCCTTACTTCGGGGTTTTTTCTCATTGAGATGATGACAAACACTAAGTAGGCAATAAAAACAACAAATAGCGCAATTGCGCTCCATCCCTTCCAGCTTACAGTAGGAAGTACTTGAGGAGATGCCACGCTTAAGCTTCCTTCGAAAAAACAATACAGTAAAAAACCTGTTACCGCCCACAGCATGGCTGCACTTTTCACATACTCCGCACTTTTACTATTGAACTTGTGTTTCTCTAAAAAGAGGTCAGCAATGGGAAACAAAACGATTAGAAAAAGGAGGGCGAGTTCTAATGTGTGCATAATAAATTTGGCTCATGATTTGGCTATACGCCAATTTAATTTAGGGAAATGAGATAAACGTATACATAGGGCAGTAAGGCGAGTATTGAGAAGATAATAACCCCCTTATACCATGCTTTTGCTTCTCGTTCTGTTTGTTCATATTGGTACTGAGGCGTGAAGTTTAGCCCTTCATCGCGATGCTTTTTCGCACTTATCTTATCTAGCTCTTTCGCTGAATGATGAATGTCAGCACGAAACTTTTGGTAACTAAAATAATGCCGGTGGGCATGATAGGACCAGGCTAAGGTATAGATGAAACAGAGTGTGGAGACAATGTTGGGGTGCGCAAAGGTAACTTGATTGAAGGCGATTAGAAACACATTGATACAACACAAGCCGTCTAGAATGTCTCCGGCGACGGTATAGGCTCGAGGAAGCTTATCTTTGTCGAAAATGGCATAGCAAGTACCGCCTATAACGAAGACGCAGTATATATAAGCCCAAATAGGCACGTATCTCTCCTTGATAACTAATGTGCTAGTCAGCACGGCGCAATTTGTTTCATTTTTATCGCCTAGTGGCCCTTAAGCTAACAGTCATTGGTGTTTAAATAAAGCATTAAACGCCCCCTTCTTTGGTTAACTCACCCATTCATAGATGGCCCCTATTTTATTAGTGCAACTCTGTGGAGTTGAAATATTAGAAGATTATTATATAATGATTTCCTAATATTTGTTTGGGATGGTGTTAATGGCCTCTTTTTTTATCAAAGTAAGCTCGACTCATGGTAAGTGGGTATACGGTATTTTGGCTGTCTTAACGCTTATTGCGGCATGGCAAATCAGGCTGATTCAAATAGACACTGACCCAGAAAATATGCTGCCTGAAGAACATCCACAACGTGTAATACACAACGAGGTTAAGCAAACCTTTTCGATGTACGACGCTATTGTTGTGGGGGTGGTGGCTACCCAGTCCCACGATAATGCAGGACGAGGGAATGCCGGACGAGAGAATGGTGTTATCTATTCCCCCGAATTCCTAAAGAACATTCACGCGTTAACCGAATATATTCTTCAATTAGACGGGGTTGTGACGCAAGACGTGATGGCACTGTCTACGGTGGATAATATTCGTCAAGGCAGCGATGGGGCCCTTAATTTTTCGTGGCTTATGCCTACTGCGCCAAAGGACACTGTGCAAGCGCTTGAAGTGAAACACGCTGTAGAGCGTTTGCCCATGTTATACAACACGCTGGTTTCCGAAACGGGAAAAGCAGTGGCGATTTATGTGCCAATAGTGGACAAAAATCAAAGCTACGCTATCGGCCAAGCAATACGCCAGTTTATTGCCAAGCTGCCCGAAACTCAGTCGGTCAACGGGGATTGGCACATCACAGGTTTACCTATAGCTGAAGATCAGTTTGGTAAAGAAATGTTTGTGCAAATGGGTATTGCCGCCCCCGCCGCAGGCTTAATGATATTTCTATTGCTGTTTGTATTTTTCCGCAATATTCCATTGATTGTGGCGCCTATGGTCGTGGCAATGGCAACGGTTATCATCACCATGGGAAGTTTAATTGGCATGGGGTTTACCGTGCATATTATGTCTTCCATGATCGCCATTTTCCTCATGCCGATTGCGGTGGTAGATGCCGTTCACATTTTGTCAGAATTTTCTGATAGATATAAACCGGGTGAAAGTGCAGCATCAGTGATTCAAACTGTTGTCGGGCATTTGTATAAGCCAATGTTATTTACGTCGCTAACCTCCTCGGCAGGCTTTTTTTCATTAATGCTGACACCCATTCCCCCGGTGCAGATTTTTGGTGCCTATATTGGTATGGGAATATTGTTAGCGTTTATTGTTACCCTAACCTTTATTCCCGCTTATATATCCCGTATGTCGCCGAAAGCCCTGGCAAAATTGCAACAAGCAATGCATACGCCACATAGTCAAAACCGTACATTACTCCAAAAAATGACAGAGGCTTTACGGGTTATCGCCTTACGCTACAAAGGTGGGTTGTTGGTAGTGTTTGCGTTGGTGTGTGGCGTGTCGGTGTGGGGCATTTCCCAGATACAAATTAATGATAATCCCGTGAGATGGTTTAAGGCTGATCATGAAATACGGGTTGCTGATACTGCCTTGAATAAGGAATTCGCGGGCACGTACAATGCGTATATTGTGCTGAAAAATAGCGCAAATGCGATAGATGCAAAAGCCCTGCTCAATCAATCCCCTCTTCCTGATGAGTTGGCGGCGTGGTCAAAAGACGCGTTGTCTGAACTGGCCGTTGCCCACAGTGATAATAAGTTGACTGTGTTGGCTATGGCGATTGATGACGCCTTGTTTGAGGGGTATTCCGATGCAGCCATAGCGGTGCTTGAAGATTTAGCCGAAAAAGTGGATGCCGCAAGGGTACAGGGCAACGTATTTCAGCAGCCTGAATACTTGGCGGTGGTGTCTCAATTGCAGGCGTTTCTGACTGAACACCCTCTGGTAGGGAAAAGCCAGTCACTTGCTGATATCGTAAAAGTGGTTAACCGAGAGCTATTATCTGGCGACCCACTAGATTATCGCTTGCCGCATTCTCAGCAAGCGGTAGCACAGCACATTCTGCAGTACCAATCGTCTCATCGCCCGCAAGATTTATGGCATTTTGTAACCCCAGATTATCAGCAAACACTTATTTGGCTGCAGCTTACCAGTGGTGACAACCAAGATATGACGCAGGTAATCAACGCCGTCAATGGTTACTTTGAGGACAATCCATTGCCAGAGGGCCTTACCCACCAGTGGGCAGGTAAGGCATACCTGAATGTAGTCTGGCAAGATAATATGGTTGCAGGCATGCTCGATAGTTTGTTGAGTGCTTTTTTGATTGTATTTGTGATGATGGTGCTGCTATTCCGTTCTTTCGTTTTTGGTATTCTCGCCATGTTGCCACTGACCATCACTATCACGTTTATATACGGCGCTATTGGTTTGGTGGGTAAAGATTATGACATGCCAATCGCAGTGCTGTCGGCGCTTACGTTGGGGTTGTCTGTAGACTTCGCTATTCATTTCCTGGCTCGGGCCCGTGAAATCTATCGACAAACTGGTGATGTGAATTTCACGCTAAACGCTATGTTTGACGAGCCCGCGAGCGCCATTAGCCGTAACGCCCTTGTTATCGCTCTGGGTTTTACGCCCCTGCTACTAGCGCCGCTTGTGCCTTATATCACTGTGGGCGTGTTTCTCGCGAGCATCATGGCGATTTCTGCCCTAGTCACATTGCTTGTTTTGCCTGCTGCTATGTTTTTACTTAAACCTTGGGTGTTCCCAAAGGAGTAATAAGATGAAAATGATTAAACTACTTTGTGTGTCTTTGGCATTGGCGGTTACATTGGTTGGTGTGGCTAAAGCCGACGCGGCCCCCGATGTAAAAAGCCTTGTCGCAATGTCTGAAAAGGCGGCTTACTATGCTGGTGTTGATGGCCGATCAATGGCGCGAATGATCATTGTCGATAGCCAAGGCCGAAAACAAATGCGCCAATTTACCTTGTTACGTAAAGACGTACTTGATGAATCGGGTGTTGAAACCGGCGATCAACGTATGTTGGTTTTTTTCCAACGTCCTACCGAAGTTAAAGGCACGGTGTTTCGTGTGGAGAAGCATGCTGCCTTGTCTGAAGACGACGATAGGTGGCTTTATCTTCCCGCGCTTGATTTAGTCAAGCGTATTGCCGCTGGTGATAAGCGAACGTCCTTTGTTGGCTCTCACTTTTTTTATGAAGATGTGTCGGGCAGAGCAACGAAAGAGGATAACTTCACGTTGCTTCCTGAAACCGACTCCCATTTCGTTTTGAGGGCGACTCCCATCAACCCAGACAGCGTCGAATTTTCTCACTATATTGTAGAGATAGACAAAGCAACCTACCTGCCCACGTTAATTAACTTTTATAAGGGAGAGCAAAATTATCGTAGAGTGGAAGCGGTAAAAATTGACTCAATAGAAGGCAAGCCAACAGTAGTAAGAAGCAAAGTGTCTGACCTTACTTCTGGTGGTTATACCCTAATGGAGTTTCGGGGAGTCGCTTACAATATAGGATTACCTGATTCTATTTTTAGTGAGCGAAGCTTACGTACACCTCCCCACGCGTACTTAAACTAAGGTTAACATGATGAAAAGATCATGTTGGGCATTGGGGCTTATGCCATTGTATATGGCGGTAGTGGGGTTACTGCCATTAGCGGTGCAAGCGCAAACGTCTTCATCAGAAACGGCCATGCAAAATCGAGCCGTGCAGCAAGAAGCCAATACATCTAGCGACAGTAGTGAGTGGGATGAGGTTTTTGACGATGAGTGGGATGTTGCAACTGACACTTCCTCTGCGCTCACTATTTCCGGCTTTCTAGAAGCGACTCAAGGTTACCGATGGCAGTCTGATGACGCAGTATCCACACGCCAAACCTTAAGTGACGTTAGAGCACGCATTAACCTAGATTATCTACTTTCTACCTCCGCGCTATCGTTTAAAAGTGACCTTTGGTTTGATGGCGTACAAGATAAATGGCAAGCACAAGTACGTGAATTAGCATGGCAGGGTAATTTATCAGGGTTAGGGGAATGGGGTAATGCCTTCGACGTAAAAATCGGCCAACAAGTCCTGACATGGGGCACGGGAGACTATGTATTTTTAAATGACCTTTTTCCCAAAGACTACCCCTCTTTTTTTGCTGGTCGAAGTGACGAATATTTAAAAGCGCCGAGTGCTTCTATTAAGCTTTCGGGGTATTTTTCAGCATTGAATATTGACGTAGTGGTTACGCCGGAGTTTGAGCCGGATATTGCCATTAACGGTGACGTCTTCTCATTTTTTAGTGCGCAAGCAGGTCAAAATATCGCCCCCGCATTTTCCGTTTCAAAAGAGCATACGCCAAATTCGCCAGAATTAGCCGTGAGGTTGCATCGCAACTTCAATAGCACGCAGTGGGCGCTTTACGGATACCGAGGTTACTACAAGCAACCGCTGTCGACGACAGAGCAGGGTGAGCTCCTTTACAGCCGATTAAATGTGGTGGGAGCAAGTGTGGTTATGCCCTTATATAAGGGCATATTCAATGCTGAGTATGCTTATTATCACAGTGTAGACGACAGCCGTGGACGCAACCCTCGAATTCCTAATTCGCAACAGCGTTTTCTGCTTGGCTATAACCAAGAGCTAGCACCAAATCTTAACGGTGGAGCTCAATGGTATAGTGAAGTTACCCAGCACTACTCACAGTTGATGGACGTCGCTTATTACCCAGAGCATGAACAAGCTCAGGTGCGACATTGGTTGACCGCACGCCTTACATGGTTGGCGTTGCGTCAAACCCTCACGATTAACGGTTTTTTGTTCTATTCACCCACAGATAACGATGGTTATCTGAAAGCCGAATTACGTTATACGCCCACAGACAATTGGCAGTTTCGCGTCGGCATTAATGGTTTTCGCGGCCGCGATGATGACACCTTCTGGGGGCAATTTGAAAATGGCAGTAACGGTTATATGGCGTTACGTTATTTCTATTAACGCGTAAACTTAAAGAGGAAATAGTATGTCTCAAGAAAAAGCGCTTACGGCATTTGCTGGCTTTATGGTGCTGTTGTCAGTGGCGCTAACTTATTGGGTTCATCCAAACTTTGTTTGGTTAACTGTGTTTGTTGGTGCCAATTTATTTCAGCAAAGTTTTACCGGTTTTTGCCCAGCCACGTTATTTTTTAAAAAGGTGCTGGGGCTTAAAAGTGAACGCGAACTCGCCTAATCTTGCATGCCCGGTTATAGCCGGGCATGAAGGCCATTTCGATAGGCATCTATAGCTGGAATGAGGGACGTCAGTAAGCTGGCGACTACCACACCTGCTAGCAATACAGCGTTGGTGGGGGAGAGTACGTTGGCTGAAATAAATAGCCCATAATGGTTAGCAAGTGTGTCACTAAATAAAGTAAACAAGCCAATTGTCAGTAATAGGGAAGTCAAGCAAGCACTGAGAGTGATGATTAAGGCTTCCACCACAATCAGCATAAGCAATGTTAAGCTGCTTGCCCCTAGTATTCGAAGTACGGCTATTTCTTGCTCTCGTTGTTGCATAGAGGCTAACAACATGGTGGATAACCCAAATAATGAAGAGAGCATCACCAAGCCACTGATGGCCATAAGAATGTTTTCTACACTTGCCATCATCTGCCACAGCTGGGCTAATGCTACCCCAGGCAATATGGCCATGAGTCTGTCGCCTTTGTAGTTATTAAGTTGTCGCTGCAAGGTGAAGGTGGCAAATTTATTGTTAAGCCCCACCAATACCGCGCTTATCTGTTTTGGCTTTAGGTTTAGTTGCGTTTCGCTAGAGGCGCTTAAATATTGCCGCAATGCTTTAGCAGGCATATGCATAGCTTCAATACCTTGCAAGCTTACGTGAACTGTTTTATCCACAGGTGTCCCTGTTGGCGCAAGAATGCCTGTGATAGTAAAGGGGGCATCGTCATGATTTTTAAAGCTAACCGCGCCGACACCATGAGAAATAACAATATCGTCACCTACTTGGTAGCCTAGCTTTTTGGCTACATCGGCACCCATCACCGCCTCTAAAGGCTGGGCAAAAGCGCCCCCCGATGAAAACACTAATGGCTGTTTATTGCCATAATGAAAATGCGTGAAATAGTCGCGACTTGTCCCTAAAACGCGGTAGCCACGATGGGCATCACCTAGCGCAATGGGCACGGCCCACGCAACTTGAGCGTGATTTTGAAGCATGTCATAACTGCTATACGAAATGCTGTTGGTAGGGCTTCCCATTCTGAACACACTGTATAGTAGTAAATTCAACTGCCCGCTTGGCGCGCCTACAATTAAATCTACGCCTGATACTGTGCGGGAAAAGCTTTGTTCCGCTTGACTGCGAATATGCTCAACACTAAGTAGTACGCTAATACTGATCAGCAGCGACAAAAAGGTAAGCAGTACCGACTTTCTTCTACTTTTTAAGCTACTTAATGCAAACCTAAACAACATGGTTTGGCTCCTTTATCGTCACTAATTCTTGCAACGCCACCTTTTGAGAAAAGTAGCTTGCTAATTGCGGGTCGTGGCTGACAAAAATGACGGTAGTGTTATGTGCCTCACATAAATTCAATAACAACGACATAAAGGCATCTCGCGCGTTGGCATCGAGTGCCGAGGTTGGCTCGTCCACCAATAATAATTCAGGGGCGTTAATTAAGGCGCGTGCTATGGCAACGCGCTGTTGCTGGCCAATACTTAAGCTGCTGGCAGGTTGGCTGGCAATGTTATCGGGTAGCTGCAATTTATGCAGTAAGTCGAAGGCGTGCTCATCTACCTGTTTGCCTTGCTTGGCGAAATAGGCGGCAAGCCTAATATTGTCTAAAACGCTCAAATGAGCAATTAAATTAAACTGCTGAAAAACAACGCCTATGTGTTGGGCCCGAAGCTTATCTCGTTGGCTGTCGCGACAGGTTGAAAAGGGCTTATCGAGTAAATGAATGGTGCCTTGCTGGGGGACTAAAATTCCTGCTAACAAATTAAGCAAGGTTGTTTTCCCCGCGCCAGAGGGGCCATGAAGAAAGATTCGCTGCCCTTTTTCTATTTGCCATTTGGGCAAAACAAAAGACGGCGCCTGCTTATTATAGGCGTAAGCTAATTGGTCAATGGTAATCACTGGTGTTAGCGATGAAGTAGGTATATTAGCGGTCAAAATTTCTCAACGACTCGTTGTAGTTTATGTTATGTTATAACATGCTGTGGCGGTAAGGCGAATGCATGTTATCGCGTCTAACGCTTAACTGACGGATTTGAGTAAAACCTTATATGTACGTAATTGGAAAAACAACCGCAAAATGTTTGCGCGTAATCGCCTCCATGAAAGTGGCAGCTTATGTATTTATTGCTAGCGGTATATTGATAGTGTCAAGTGCGCCCGCTGTTAGTGCAGATGCGCAAAGCTATGAAGACATAGATTGGACAGAATTAATGCCCGCCGAAGACTTAAGTGCACTGTTAAATAGGCCAGCATTTTTGGATGACATCGCCGATGGTTCGGCGCAAGATTCTCTCGACAGCTTTCAGCAGCGTCAGTTAGAAGATGAACAGGCGCAACAATACCAAGCCGCGCTGTCATCAACCCGCGTCATTCAAGGGTTTGATGGAAAAGCCATTCGAATTCCTGGGTTTATCGTACCTTTGGAACAAAATGAAGATAAAGAAGTAACGCGCTTTTTTATTGTTCCCTATTTCGGTGCCTGCTTACACATGCCGCCGCCACCGCCAAATCAAATTTTGTATGTCGAGTCAGAGCAAGGCATTACGTTGGAAAATCTTTTCGATCCTTACTGGTTTGAAGGTGTCGTTTCCATAGAACAAAAAGTAGATGCTATGGGTACATCGGCCTATTCATTGTCACTGGATAATTATGCGCTGTACGAGGAGTAAAGATGCTCTGGTTTCAAATACTCGGCCAACAATAGCAGGTGCTACATTATCAGCACCTGCTTACTGTTAAATCACCAAGAGCCATACATAGGGTTAGGTAAGATGAACAGGCTTTTACCTACCTTAGGCAATAAGGCATCTACATTGGCATGCTCCTGCGTCACACCTTCAAAATCTTCAATGTTGTCACCAATTTGCATAAGCAACTTATGCTGGGCTTGCCAAGTGGACTTGCTAGCAGGTGTTGAATTAGAACAGTTGACGGTACCTTGTTTAAGTTGGCTGCGTCTTAAGTCTTTATCGTTAATAACAGTGTTACCGTCTATCGCCGTTTTATCTTGTGCCGTGCGGCCCAGAACACAGGTATTTTCAGCAGTTAAGGGTAAGCCTAATGCTAATAAGTTTTGCCAGGTTGCATCATCCATAGACTTGTCGCGGTTAGTCACTAGAGCCACTTTTCCCCCTCGCGCGACAACCTCATTTAAAAAGGCGGTTACGCCAGGTACTGCTGTGGCTTCTTTACGGGCAATCCAAGCGTTCCAACTTTCTGAGGAATAGCCCAAGCCTTGCTGTTCGCGCTCTCTTTGATATTGGCTATTGTCGAGAACCGTTTCATCAACATCCATAACAATGACATCGCTTGGCTGGAAAGACGTCGGTAGGGCTTTGGTCGCTTGCGCATAAACGTAGCTGCTTAGTAGCGGGTATTCTTTGCTTTCGGTTTGGTATACCACGGCGGTAGATAGGGAGTAATTTTCCGCATTAGTTTCCGCTTTGGTTTCGGCTTGCATAGCGCCAGTAGTGCTAGCGCAGGCGCCCAACGTTAGCGAACAGATGATAAGAGGAAGTGTGCGTTTGCTGAGCAAAGCCGTTGGGAATGAAAACAAAATAAATTTCCTTAGAATTTTGAATGCGATGGCTTGGTGTCAAACAATAATGCCAGCAGGTTAAAACGAAACCACCAGTTTATGCTGCCAGAGGATAAAAGAAAGTAGAAATTTCGCGGGCTTAGATTAATGACCTTATTATTGCGGTAAAGCGGGCTTACGTTTGCCTAATCGGTAGTTTATGGTATGCACCGCCACAATAATTGCAGACCCGATGACACTTACAACCACTTCACCTGTTTCGCCTAAGTACTCGTGACCCAGCCAAAAAGGGCTGCTGAGCACCACAAGACCCAATAATCCCGACATGGCTAACCCCCCTTTTTGATGATGAGAGTAGCCAATAGCCAAGGCTAAAACACCGCTGGGTACCACAAAAAATAACATCACACGATGAAAGGTTTCATCATTTAACAGAGCAACGCCTGCAAGAGAAGGAATGGCAATAAGCAAAATAGGGGTAAGTAGGCAATGCAACACACACATAGACGATAACAATATGGCTAGCTTATCCGTGCGTGTTTGTAATTTAGGTGCAAATTTTGGCATTGATGAATCCGTAAACGTGTTTCTCATTTATCACTCCACATCAGTTATTGTTAATCTTAGCGGCGCAGAAAAAGCGTATTGTCATTCGGCGTGATCATTTGCATGCCTTGCCCTTTTTCTGTAGCCCATTGCGCGTCAATAGACACCAAAGAGGGTGAAATGGCGGGTACGTTTACTGTTATTGACTCAATCGCCTCTTCACAGCCAATCTGATAAACCGTCTCTACGTTTTTATGCGCATGCACTTCTTCATGCATCCTTTCATTGTGCTCATTCTCGCTGTGACGAGGAGGTTCGCCATCTGCATGAAAGGGCCAAGGTAAATTTACGGTGGCACCTTGAAGGAAGCAATTTCCCTGCATTTTTATAAATGTATCGAAAGATTCTGCCTGAACAACGAAGTGCCGTATCTGTGATTTCTGTTCATCTGTTTCAGGGGCATGCTCAAAGCCAAACGCGTCATCGAGGGGTAATGAAAGCGTTAATTGCCATTGATTCTCAGCCTGCAAAATTTGCAGGCTTCCTTGACCATGACGGTGTTCATTCTCAGCGGCTTGGGCAGATCCAATCATAAGCATAGCGCCAGCTAGCGTGACCAACCCCGCCACACCTAAAGTAAATGTTCTAATCAAGAAACTGACACTCATGACAATTACCCTCTGCTTAATTGTTACAGTATAACATATCTAAAGTTGAAATTGTTATATTATCACATTTGCATTGGGAAGACATTAACATGAAGTTATACCCAGCGGCATTGGGCGTATTATTTTTGCTTGCAAGCGAATAATAAAAGAGCAGGGGACCCTGCTCTTTGGGGTGACGGTATAGGGGCGCGGTATGTACGACTTTCACCTTAGGCGAAATCAAGCAAATCAGTGCCGAAGAAATTATCGATGATACATTTCCAGCTATCGTCGCTTTGGCGCTGCATCACATACACAGCACGCTTACCTTCGCAAGGAAGCGCATGGGGGGTATGCTTTGGAACGAGATAGAGTTTCGCTATCACTAGCGCCACATCCCCTGCCTCAATCACGATTTCGTCTCCGGTCGTGACAATATGCTCAGGCATAAATTTCTGCTGAAATTGGTTGAGCGCTGAAATGCAATCGCGCTGTGTAGCACTATTTATGGGGCTAGCTACCACTTTTGCGTTATGACCATAACAGGCTGAAAGGGCGTCTTTATCACCTGCATTCACCGCGCTATGCAAATGGTGTAATACATGGGTTATCGCGTTGTTCATGGCTGTCGTCTCGTTTTAGTACCGAAACAGCGAGCCTATAAAAAACCCGCCGTAACGGCGGGTTTTAGTGAAGGTTTTATTTACACACTAACGTACCCGCCAATTCCTAAGAATAGCGAGAATAATAATGCTTAGTACCGGTTGTGTAATGGGCATTGTTTTCGTCAGGTATAAATTCATGTTCACAGTATTCAACGTGGTGTGTGAAAAGTCAACGGTAAAACGTTAAGGGCTTTATCGTCATCGTCAGAGGCAATGGCAAAGCCAGTTAGCCACTCAATAATGTCATGGTTATGCTCATTCACCCATTCCTGTGAAACGTCTTCAACGTGAGCGCCGCCCTCGATTTCATGTAGCATGCTTACTAATTCCTCATTTTCTATTAAATAGTGGTCTAGTAACTTAGCGATGGAAGGTAAAGATTCTGCAAGAGAAGCGCGATAACCTATTTTTATTTCGGTGCGAGGCCATGAGGTACCTATTAGGTCATCATTGTCTTCAGCGCTTCTTGTGATGGATAGCCAGTGCGCTTCGTTATGGGGCGCTTCATCGACAAACTGAACGTTAGCATTACTAAACAGCGCATCTGGGTAATAGCAGAAAAACAGGCTTGGTTGTTGGTTTTCATTATTGCGCTTAAGCAATTGATGCAATAAATCTTGATCAAATACATGATAATCGTAATAAGCTGATAGCCCATAAGCGTTTAGTCGACGTTTTTCAATATCGACTGCGGTCCATCCTTTTGCGCCTACCCAGATGTCACCTTTACTATCATTGGATAAATCAAACTGTGCTGCGGTATCAGAGGAGGCTAATTCTGCAATAGAAAGCGGCGTAGCGTCTTGGTAATTTGTGTAACAGAGCCCTTGCTGACCGTAGGACGAAGCTTGGCTTAATGTCATTGATTTAAAAGCGCGAACAAACTTTCTAATTAGCGGGGCATTGTTAGCCACCCAGATATCTGGGTGTACATCAATAGCGCCTTTCTTTTTCCCTATTTCTTCAAATGCGCGCTTGTGAGCAACGGAAACTAAATGTGCCTTCGTTTCGGTATGCGTACTAATGATATCGCTGAGTATGTGCGCTTTAATTTGCGCTGCAGGCCAATCTAAAAGAGCAATGTTAACGTGGGCGTTATTCATGTTTCGACTAGAGACGATGGGTGATGATTCATCGGCCTGCATTTTATTGAGTGTTTCATACAAAAGCGCATAGCCAAAGCCAAAGAAAAGAAAGGTAAATACGCCAAAAACCCAGTAGCTGCGCACGGCATTGTTTACACCAGTGGATTTGGTCTCCAACGTGTGTTTTACCGCCGCCACCGTGCTGTTACTTTCAGAATTTGCGCCTTGGTTAAAAGTAGCAGCATAACTAAGCATATCCCCACAAACTAACGCATGGTCATGTCTAACCTGTGTATATTTGTCTCTCTCATTGATTAATAAAATGAGGAAAATCACTGAGGTTGCCACTATCAGCGAGAATAGCGCTGCGGAAAAATTATCGGGCCTGAAAATCAAAGAGAAGAAGACATTGGTGGCACCGAGTAAAATCAAAATAACAAATTCTTCAGGGGGGATCCTATCACTCTCCATGGTCATAATTTTCTCACCCACGTTAAATGTGCTTAAAAGCTGTTCTCTAAGTCGCCCTTTTTCGCCTGCCTGAGAAAGTAACTGATGTTTTATTTCTTGAATTTCATTTTGAACGTGGCGCATTTCGCTGAGATTTCCAAACGCACGCACAAAGGTAAAGAGGTGCTTCGTCACATAGTTGTAAATCAGCGGTTGATATTTCTCTCTCATTATTTCGTCAGTATTCGGTTGCTTGGGCAAGCGCATGACCGCTTCGTTGAACTCCCCTAGCAAACGTTCTCTCTCACGATTTAAAGAGGTGGTTCTTTCCAATGCAAACGTGGCCAACAACACAAAGAAAACCGTTGAGACGGCGAGTAAATCGTAATACGAGTCAATAGGATAAGTGGGGGCAAAAATCAGCCAAATCCCGATTAAACAAACAGAGGTAAATAAGATTAAAAGAGACGAACGCAAAGGAAACTTTAACCCTAAGAAAATGTTTGCCGAGACGATAAGCACAGAAGCCACAGCTTCGTATTGATTAAGGATGCGCCCTTGCATGGTCGCGAGGATAATCACTGCGCCCACGGGCATAAAATACCAAAATACACTGATTGAGGCGTTAGGCGCAGAGTAAACAGAAAGATCGTAAAGTAAACTGCCCAGAGCTAAGATTGCAATGCCTACAAAGGCAACAATGAGGTAGTCAATGTGCGTAAATTGATTTTCTAGATGACCAAACAAAAATAACGTGGTGAGAATTAGTGGAGCTGCCACACAGCGCACGCCACCTTCAGTCAGAATTGCACGGCGCAAGGGTGTTAGCGACAAATCGTATTGTTCAGAAAGCTGACTCCAGGCGTCCATACACTTCATACGCATATAACAGTTTATGGACATAGCCAAGCCACCTAAAGCAGCTAGCAGAATGGTGTTGAGCATGGGGCTCTCAAGTAGCAGCCAGTCGGCGAGGCTGATGTTAGGCGCCATCAACACAATGAAGCCAGCGAATGCCGCGCCAGAAAAGATATAGTCTGTAGCTGAGGTAGTACGCTGAGCTTTTCTAAAAGTACTATCAATATAAAAGAATAAGATGGGCCAGGCTTCAAATATCAAAATGGCAATAACATCAAACTCTCGAGATGACTCTAGCGCAGCATAAAGTAGCAGGTGGTTAGCACAGATGAGTACGCCCGAACCGAGTGTAGGAACAAGTAATTCGCGGCGCTTGTACTTAATAAAAAGGGACGCTAATCCATTTTTCTTATCACCAATGAATACAAAAACGACCACCGCCAAGGTGGCAATCGCAGCGAGCGTATGAGAAATGCCAGCGACAAATAAGGTGCTTGAGCGATCAATTAAATAGTTCACAAGAGGGGGGTATAGCATCCACAGAACAATGGATACGCACATGAGCATGACGGGAGAGCGAACTACCATGGTTAAGAAAGAGCGCAAGATTAATCCTTTATAAAGCAGGTCGTTAGGCAAATTGTTTTATAACGTAAATCCTATCACGACCGATTCATTTTTAGCGACTAGAATATAAGGCACTGCAGTGCCTTATATTCAAGAAGTTGTCGACCCATAGCATAACGTTTAATGGGACTATGCCAACGTAAACGTTGTTAAAACGCCAGTTGAAGCGATAGTTGCCACTCTCTGCCTGCACCTGGTAGTTTCTCTCCTGTGGTAATATTGGCATCACCCGATACTCTATTTATACCGGCAGTATGCGCCGCGTAGTACTTATCGGTTACATTTGAAATCCGTGTGCTAACGGCAAATACGGGGGTCAGTTGCCATTTTGCGCTTAAGTGTAAAAGGCCATAGCCTGCGGTAGCGGTTTCGCTTTGCAAGGCGGAAACATGGGATTGACTGCCTACCAATTCAGACGTGGCTTCTAGGGAGAGCGGGGAAGCGAACAATGCGGTTTGCCATTGTAAACGGGTTACCAGGCGCTCGGGGGCTATCCGAAAAAGTGCATCGTCAATGTCGTCTCTATTGCCATGTGTGTGGCTTGCCAGCATGTCTAACGAGAGGTTATCTAAAAGTTCACCGTGAAGGGTGACATCAACGCCTTTCATTACCGCGTCGGTATTGGCCCATTGAAAAGGTACGGTACCACTCATCATATTAGAAAACATGATAGCTGACGCATTTTCGCTGGGCATACCAGTGATGTAATTCTCTATGTCTTGGTAAAAGAGCCGCGGGGAAATCGTCCAATTTTTTGCGCTAAAGGTGGTACCGAATTCAATTTGGCGTGCGGTTTCTTCTTTTAATGCCGTATTGCCTATGTAATTAAATCCATCTGCCATACCGCCAGTTATTGCCAATGGTAGCCAGGTGTATAACTCATAGTAATTGGGTGCTCGGTTCTTTTGAGATACCCCCGCAAAGAACATAGCATTGTCGCCAATGGCTGTTTCAAGGGTTGCCGCTAAATCTAACATAGTAAAACGCTTATCTTTGTCGGCACCATTAAAGCTTATGGCGAGGCTCGCAACCGCATCGTTCATCATCTCCATATTTGAGCCCACATCGTTTGCATCTGCATTCACCTGTGTAAAACGGGCGCCAAATTGATACTGCACCGTGTTTCTTACACCTTCCCATTCAGAGAATAGGCTGTAAGTATCTTGCACGGTGGAGGCAAAATTATTGATGTAAAAGCTGGCGTCATTTGGGTTGCTGATGGTGGAATTATTGCGTTTGTGAGCAACATTGGCACCTAGAGTAATCGTCCCGTTATAGAGAGGGGTGACATAAGACGTGTTGAATCCCTGAGCAATGGCGTCCGCGTCATTTTGCCTTGCCATACTGTCCATCATCACGGGACGTTGTCTGAAGTTATCCATAGCGTGCTGGTTACTATTTCCAAATGCATTTAAGACAAAGTACGTGTTATCAGAAGCTTGGTATCGATAGCCTAAGCGATACCAAGCTGCGTCAATAAAGTTGATGTCCATGGCTAAAGCCGGAGTGCCACTTTGATTTGTATTTAGCGCTTGATACGACGCGGTAAATTGGTGATTGCCCTGCTCATAGCCAGCCCGTAATTTTGCGCCGTTACGTAAATACGCGCTATTAGGAATCGCGATATCGTCAGCGGCCTCCCGCTCATCCCGTTGTTGATGGGTGAACGCGCCAGTTAAAAAAACACTTTCGAAACGGTATACGCCATTAGCTTGATATTGCTGTCCTGTGCCAGGAGAGAAAAGTGCGCCATTAAAATTAGCCTTCAAACCATCTGCCAAATTAAACAGGGCACTGTCATCGGCGCGTATATCGAGCTTACCGCCAAGGGTTTGTACACCAGCGCTTACCGGCACAATACCGCGATAGAGTACCGCCTGAAGGCCGGGTTCAGGAAGGACGTGAGAGAGAGGTGAATCCATCGCGTTTGGCCCAGCCCCTGCGATATCTACGCCGTCTATGGTTATGCCCACTCGATCGCCGTACAAGCCGCGATATTGAACAAGGCCAGTAACAGGGCCATTACGGGTAATGCTCACCCCTGTTAACTTCTCAATTTGATCGCCAAAGTCGGCATCGGTGTTTGATGAAGTGTTGATACGCTCAGCGTCTACTTGGGTAAGCGGGCTTCCGATAACCGTAATTATTTCGCCTTGTGAATCTTGTGCCAAGGCGCATTGGGTAACACCTTGGGCGATAACCACCAAGGCTGTCAGTGTTTTTTTCATAACGTTTCCATTTATAGAGGTATTAGGTTGCAAGTTGCCTTGCTCGAAATACTAGGTGGCAGTTATGAAAGGGGCGGCGCTCTGCCAATGGGAGCCGCGTAAGGGTAGGCGGTATAGGGGCGCTGAACGAGTGACTCAGTAAGCGCATAGAAGCGCTGAAATAGAACACTCACCTGTAAATCGTATTTCACGGAAGTATAGCTGGGTAAATCGGCTAGCGTACCATTGGTACAGTCGATGTTTTGAGGGGGCGTTTTAACTAATTCAGGGCTGACAAAAACGAATTCACCGGCCAATTCGGAAGCGCTAACGGACACATAGCGCATGGTTTTACCGGTACATATAAGTTCGATATCGGGTGTTTCACTACCCACGCGGTTTTGAGCATTGTCCATAGAATAGGCAGCCAGCCCGATCGCCAATGCATTTTGCATTAGTAGAACCATACACACAGAAAAGGTGATAAGCGTTTTAATAACGAGCCTTTAAAACTATCAAAAATATGAGCATCGTATAATAGCGTTAGAGATTAGGTGTTTGCTAGTAAATTTTTTGCACTAAGGAGCGTTTATTTTTAATGCTTGTAATTTTCTGTACAACGTTCGCACACTTATTCCTAACGCATCGGCTAAGTCTTCAGTATTGCCGGTGTAGACATCGACTTTATCTTTCAAATAATGTGCTTCGACTTCCGCTAGCGTCATTATGTCTTTTTCTCCCTGTGGTGATAAGTGAGCCGTTTGCTGTGTCGATGCGCAGACATATTCAGGTAAATCGCTAGGCTCAATGATTCTATCATCAGCCATTAGAATTGCTTGCTCAACTATGTTTCTAAGCTCCCTTATGTTGCCGGGGAATGTATACTTCTTAAGTGCAGCTAAAGTAGGTTGGGACAAGGTTTTATCGCTGCCTAATGTATTTAATATATGTTTTGCTAGCAAAACAATATCATTATTGCGTTCACGTAATGGAGGTAATTGAATCGAGAGCCCAGCTATTCGATAATATAGGTCGTGGCGAAATTTTCCAGCATTAACAAGCTCCAATAAATCTTTGTGGCTGGCGCAAATTAAGCGAAAATTTGCTTTTTTAATGGCTATACTTCCTACTGGCCGATATGTTTGCGTTTCTAGTAAGCGTAAGAGTTTAACTTGCATAGCAAGAGGGATATCACCTACCTCATCGAGAAATAGCGTGCCGCCCTCAACCGTTTCTATCAACCCTTTCTTTTTATTTACTGCGCCGGTAAAGGCGCCTTTTTCATGACCGAATAACTCAGATTCGAATAGCGCATCAGTTAGGCCTGTACATTCAATGACGACAAAGGGTTTTTCAGCGCGATGACTACTGCTATGAAGTGCGTGAGAGACGAGTTCCTTTCCCGTACCGGTTTCGCCGTGTAAAAGCACAGAAATATTTGAGTTGGCAGCACGGTTGATTTTGCTCAACATGGCCTTAAACGCATCAGATTCGCCCACCATCTTTCCTTCGGATGAGGTGTTTGAGGCGTAAGCTAGTTTGTCGAGTATCTCTAGGTAACCAAGGAGTTCGCCTTCGCCATCAATGATAGGCTTCATACGAATATCGCAGTAACTTTGCCCCTCATTGGTGGCGTGAACATGCACCACGCTGGCGGTTTTCCCTGTTTCTTTAGCTTGCTCCATTGGGCAGTTTTCACCACACAGATCGCATGGTTTGCTATTGCGGTGAGATACTTGGTAGCAGGTACTGAAGCCCAGCTTAATGGTAACAGGATAGGTATCTCTATAGGGCTTGTTAACGGCTTCTATTACATAGTCTTGGTTGATGAAAATTGCGGGTTTATCAATAGCATCGATCATTCCCTGAATGATGGAGATATTCATACCTTTGCTGCCCTACGTTGGTTTAGCCTCGTTTTATTAGTTAAAGACTATCATATTGGCATATAGATTGTTGTGGATTGCCATAGCGAGGTTTAGTGGCCCTTGCATTAGCAACTAATCTCGATAGCCGATATCTGTGAATAAGAGAGGAAATCAAGTGATGAAAGTAACGTTAATTTTACCCTTAAGTATATTTGCGCTAAGTACTACTTTTGCTTTTGCGTCCAATGTAACGATAGAAAGCGAATCCGTGGGCGATTTAAAGGCGAGAACCCTTGTCGCGCGGCAGCATGCGAAAGCCTTAGGCGGTGCATTAAAAGCGCGTTTGCAAGAAGCTATTGGTCAAGGTGGTTTGGTCAAGGGGATTGAGGCTTGTAAATTAGAGGCTGGGCCGATAGCTAAAGCCATTAGTGGTAATGGTTGGACTGTTGGGCGCACGGCCCTGCGGGTACGCAACCCAGCCAATACCCCTGATGCTTGGGAACGAGAACAACTTATCGCGTTTTCTAATCAATTATCGGCTCAATTTGATGGACCACTTGAAGCCTCCCATTATGATAGCGCGACAGGTGAATTTAGATACTTGAAAGCCATAAAAACTGACGAAATATGCACGGCATGCCATGGCCAGTCTGTAGCCCCAAGAGTGCAGGCTGCAATTGATGACGCCTATCCAGAGGACGAAGCTATGGGGTTCGATATTGGCACGTTACGAGGAGCATTTACCCTGACATATACGCCTTAGAACACAGGGGTATAAGGATAAAAATGGGACTTGTGTCAAATATGGCACTTTGTTTGTCAATTTTGGCGTAGTTAGTAAAGGTTATCTTGCGTTGGATCAAAATTCGCTTTTTCCGCGCATGCCATAATTCTCCCGCACAGTAGGAAATCCCTGTAGTTAGGGCAAAAACCTATTTTATGTACTTTTACTGCAAGACTGGAACAGAGAATGCTCTGCGCCCTTCTGTAGAGAAACTGCGCCCATCCACATTGGGCGCTTCCAGCACACTTAAAAGATGAGGGAGATCACCCATGAGCGATACGTTAGTAGAACTATCGCGGTGGCAGTTTGCGTTAACCGCAATGTTCCACTTTATATTCGTACCCCTAACCCTAGGACTAAGCTTTCTCCTTGCCATTATGGAGTCTGTCTATGTGATGACGGGCAAAGAGATTTACAAACAAATGACGCAGTTTTGGGGAAAGTTGTTTGGGATTAATTTCGCAATTGGTGTGGCAACAGGCTTAACCATGGAATTTCAGTTCGGTATGAACTGGTCGTATTACTCACACTATGTGGGGGATATCTTTGGTGCGCCGCTTGCCATTGAAGGGCTGATGGCCTTCTTCTTAGAGTCTACCTTTGTGGGGTTGTTTTTCTTCGGCTGGGACAAGATGTCGAAGGTAAAGCACCTTATGGCAACGTGGTTAGTTGCCATTGGTTCAAATTTCTCTGCCTTATGGATATTAATCGCTAACGGCTGGATGCAGTATCCCATTGGGGCGGAATTTAACTTCGAAGCAATGCGAATGGAAATGACAAGCTTTGCGGAAGTGGTATTTAACCCAGTAGCCCAAGTTAAGTTTGTTCATACGGTATCAGCAGGTTATGTCACCGGTGCTATGTTTGTGCTCGCCATCTCCAGTTACTACTTGCTCAATCATAAACATATCGCCTTCGCACGACGCTCATTTGCCATTGCGGCAAGTTTTGGCTTGGCCGCGACGCTTTCCGTCATTGTGTTAGGGGATGAAAGCGGATATGAACTCGGCCATGTCCAACAAGTGAAGTTGGCTGCTGTGGAAGCGGAATATGATACACATCCCGCGCCCGCGCCTTTTACACTCTTTGGTTTGCCTAATGATGAAACCCAGGAAACGGAATATGCCGTTCAAATTCCATGGGCGATGGGGATTATCGCCACCCGCTCGTTAACCGAAGAAGTGAAAGGAATAAAAGAAATAAAAGCAGAAAATAGAGCGCGAATTTTAGCGGGAATTAAAGCCTATGAATTGCTCGATAGTGTGCGCAGCGGAACCGCATCTGAGCAACAAGTCGCCACCTTCGAGGCGCATAAAGACAGCTTAGGGTATGCCATGCTGCTAGAGCCTTTTACCGATAATGTAGCTACCCCTTCTGAAGCGGCAATTCAGCAAGCTGTTGACTACAGCATTCCCCCTGTAGCGCCCCTCTTTTGGAGTTTTCGTATCATGGTTGCGGCTGGCTTTATCATGCTTGCTTTGTTTGTTTGCGCTTTCTATTTCAGCACTAAACATAAGATTACTCAGCCACGCTGGCTATTAAAGTCGGCGTTGTATGGCTTGCCGCTACCTTGGATAGCCTGTGAAGCAGGGTGGTTTGTGGCGGAATATGGTCGTCAGCCTTGGTCGATTGCCGAAGTACTGCCTGTTCATACCTCTGTTTCTAACCTAGCCGTAAGCGATGTGGTGACCACCATAATTGCTTACACCCTTTTCTACACAATGATGTTCATTATTGGCTTCTATTTAATGAAAAAATTTGCCAAGAAAGGCCCCGTACCCCCTAGCGACAGCCAAACTGACTCAGATTTAGACTTTGTAGATATAGACAGCAAAGGAGCAAAAGCATGATTGATTATGAACTTCTTCGCATTATTTGGTGGTGCCTAATTGGCGTGCTACTTATTGGCTTTGCGGTGACAGATGGTTTTGACCTTGGCGTAGGTGCATTGCTAACACTCATCGGCAGGAACGACAAAGAACGCCGGGTCATGATCAATACTATTGGCCCCCACTGGGATGGCAACCAAGTATGGTTTATTACGGCGGGGGGCGCTATATTCGCCGCTTGGCCAATGATTTATGCCACGGCTTTTTCAGGCTTTTATCTTGCCCTTGCGCTCACTTTAATTGCGCTTTGGATGCGCCCAATCGGGTTTGATTATCGAAGTAAGTTGCCAAACCCACAATGGCGTAATGCTTGGGACTGGGCGCTATTTGCTGGCGGTATTATCCCTTCGTTGATTTTTGGTGTTGCTTTTGGAAACTTGCTACTCGGCGTTCCCTTCGAGTTGGATAACACCCTTAAGTCTACCTATACCGGTTCGTTCTTCGGACTACTCACGCCGTTTGCGCTTTTATCTGGCGTATTGTCGGTTGCCATTTTGCTAAACCATGGTGCTACTTGGCTGCAAATGAAAACCGATGGGTTTATTCAATCCCGGGCTAGAAATGTATCTAAGGTATTAAGTTTAGTGGGTGTGGCATGCTTTGTCTTAGCCGGAGTATGGGTGGCCGTTGGTATCGATGGTTTCGTTATTACGTCTTCCCTTGATACGCTGGCTACGTCTAACCCCCTCAAAAAAGAGGTGGCTATTCAAAGCGGTGCCTGGATGAATAATTACCGAGACTACCCTCTGACCATGATAGCGCCAGTCTTGGGTATTGTGGCAGGCTTGGCCTGTGCATTTTTCTCTAATAAGGGGAATGCCGGTATGGCATTTGTGAGCAGTGCATTATTTATTGCAGGTGTCATTTTAACCGCTGGGATTTCAATGTTCCCATTTTTAATGCCTAGCGCCACCATGCCAGAAGCAAGCTTAACGGTGTGGGATGCCACATCAAGCCATTTAACATTGAATGTCATGTTTTTCGTCGCCTGTCTCTTTGTTCCTATTGTACTTAGTTACACAGCGTACAGTTTTTACGTTATGCGTGGTCGCATTAAAAGTGCTGATCTCGACCAATCTCATACCATCTATTAAGGAGTCGAAAATGTGGTATTTCACATGGATTTTAGGCGTATTACTCGCGTGTTCTTTTGGCATTATCAACGCCATGTGGTTGGAATCGACTGAAAACCTAGATCGCCCCGAAGACGCTGAATAAAAAAGTATGCGGCATCATATTCGGTAAAACGTGCGCGGACGATATCACTGTCTGCGCACTTGATAACTAAGTAAGAGTACCTGTGAAAAAAGAAACCGTTTCTGACAGACAGACATTGTCATCTTGGTGTAAGAGGTTAGACGAAGCTCATAGGCTTGGCATGGGTTCGTCGCTTATGACACTTGTGGTGATAAAGTGTCTGTCACTTTTTTCTCTGGTGTTCGCGTTTTACTTCTTCGCGCACATTGCTCAGTCATGGGTTGTGCTGAAGCAACCAGCAAGCCACGAACTTATCATTGGCATTATGGTGAGTTTATTGATTAATTGGGTATTAAATGGCGTTTATAACGTACAGTTAATGCGCAGTAAAATTAACACGCTTGAGCGCTTTGAAGGTCTACTTCATCACAGGTTTGCGACGCAGCAACACGCGTTGGCCCGCCAATATTCCAGTTTTTACTGGCAAGATGTCTGGCAAAATCAATTGGTCGATTTGGTCAATTGGGCATTTGAATATCGAACAGTACAAACGGTAGCGATTATCGCCCCGCTTTTAGCATTAGCAGTGATATTTTCTATCAACCCTGTGATTGGCACAGGATTACTTATCACCTTACCTGTTGTGCCTTTGTTTATGGTGATTGTAGGCAAGGGCGCCGGTGCACTGCATCGGAAACACTTTTTGGCATTAGCACGATTAGGTGGCATGTTTACCGACCGGCTAAATGCGCTCCCTATGCTGGCGAACTACAACGCGAATAAAAAGCAAACTGATTTGTTGGTGGCAGCCAGTGATGAGCTTAACAAGCGCACCATGAATGTGGTGGGGGTGGCGTTTTTGTCTAACAGCGTGTTAGATTTCTTTGCGACCTTATCCATGGCCTTGGTGGCGGTATTTATTGGTTTTTCGCTTCTAGGGGAGCTTAATATTGGGCCTTCTATCGAATTGAAAGATGGCCTTTGGATATTGTTAACCGTCCCTTTGCTGCTGAGCGAAATGAAAAAGCTAGGGGCCATCTACCATCAAAAAGCAAAAGCTGAGGCAGCCCAGGATAATTTGGCGCCACTGCTTTCATCAACGGACATGCCATTTAACCCAGATAGCACTCAACCGTTTTCAGGCTTTGAGGCAAGTGCCTTTCGTGCGGGTGATGTATTGCATGCCGACAAACTCGTAATTTCTCCTCACGATCACATACTTATCAGCGGGGCTTCTGGAAGCGGTAAAACCTTGTTGCTTGAAGCGCTCTCAGCAAAAAGGGAAAGCTCCCACTGTTTAAAAGGCAAGGTGGTTTGGTTAACACAGCAACCGGTTGTTTTACCCTCAAGTGTGCGCCAAAACCTGTGTTTAGATGACGTATACGATGATGAAAAACTTTTGCAGGTGCTATTCCAAGTTGAGCTTACATCTTGGTTTGAAGCACTTCCTGACGGCTTAGATACGCAACTTTCTTATTGTCCAGAACTGTCGGGTGGCGAGGCACAACGTCTTTCATTAGCCCGAGCCCTGTTGCGAGAAGCCGACATCTGGTTGCTAGATGAACCCACTGCGCATTTATCTGATAGCCAACATCACAGACTGTCGCGGCTTATCCATTCGGTGACGCAAGATAAAACGGTACTGTGGGCATCTCACAAGGCATTACCAGCAAATTGGTTTACGCATTTTTGGAACGTTAAACATCAACAAGTGAATGTGCAATGACACACCGTAATCGTACTGAAAAGCCAGCTATATTAACCTTGCTTCTTGCTATTTTACATGGTGCTGCGGGGTTAAGTATTTTGGTTATTTCCTCGTGGTTTATTGCGATTAGCGCTATTGCACCTTTAGGATTTAACTATGTTATTCCTGCCGTGGTTATTCGCGCGCTAGCCTTACTTCGCATCGCATCAGGCTATGCCTCAATGTGGGTGGGTCACAACGACTTACTTTACCGGATAAGTGGTGTGCGCTTATTGGTGTTTTCTCAGTTAACGAATGCGCATAGTGGAAGCCATGCATACTCTACTGAAGCATTAGCGCATCATACTGAAGAGGTCGCATCTATGTGGATTGCGTGGATTGCACCACTTTCAAGTGTGCTTATTCTGTTTGTTAGTGTGTGTGTTGGGGCATCTACGTTCGGCTTACCCGGCGCGCCCATATTATGGGTTGGTTTTGTTGGTTGGCTATTCATCATGAGTTGGCAAGGGGTGAGAAGTTTGAAAGGTGCGGGCCATTATGCTGCGTCCACGACTCATTTTAGAGAGCAAACCACAGCGTTTTTTGATACCAGTGCTATTTGGCATCTTAAAAAAACCGATAGCATCACCTCAGGTCAGTCACCGCGATATCAGTTAAAAAATGTGCCTAGTGCTAAGCAGGTATGGCGAGATAACTTAACACAGCAAGCAAGCGCCCATAGCGCGGCATGGGTGTTTCAAGGCGTGGCCTACTGTCTACTTATAGGGGGGCTACTGGCAACGTCGAGTGTGTTTTATACGCCGCTGGCCATAGTGGTGCCCATGGTGTTGCTTGCATCACCAGATTGGGCGTCGAGCGCCTTTCACGCTGTCACACGGGTTTCCCAATGGCAGCACAGTCGAAATGCCCTTAATGCCCTCTCTACAGTGCCTTATGATAATTTAAATAACGTTGGGTTAAATCAGCAACTGCAATGTGAACATTTAAAGCCCCTAGAGAGGCGCAGCGCAAGTGTTTCTGCTGTTGTTCAACGGCAAGGAATAACCTTATTGCAGGGCGCGTCTGGCAGCGGTAAATCAAGTTTGTTACAAGCCATGGTAGGTTTAATCCCAAGTACGGGAAGGCGTATTGTTGATGGTGTGCCCTTATCTCAAGGGTTAATTGAAGGCTGGCGGTATGTAGAGCAGTCTCCTACCGTTTTGTCGGCAACGATTAAGCAAAATCTAGACCCTGCGGGCTTGGGTGTTACAGAGCAAAAAATGGACGAATGCTTGCGTGCACTCGGACTGGACTCGCTGTTACCGCTGGAAACCTGGGTTGGCAAGGCAGGGCGGCACTTATCAGGTGGAGAAAGTAAGCGCTTGGTGTTGGCTCGCGCTATCTTGTCATCGCCTTCGCTACTGTGTGTAGATGAACCATTCGAAGGACTGGATGCTGAATCTCAACAACGGGTGTGTACGCTACTTAAACGGGTGTCTGCTACCACACCAATAGTGGTTGCGTCACATGTTGTGCCCGCTGCTTTGTGTCGTGTCGATTGTATCTCGCTTGACCCTGTTCCTCAGGCAGTTCGTCAACAATGCACGAAGGTACAAGCGTTATCGAGAGGGCAGGTCGAAAAGCGCTAACCTAGGCGAACCGCATCCTTGCCTGCATTTTTGGCTTGGTAAAGTAAGGTGTCGGCTCGCACAAGTGCGTCTGCCTCATTCGTGTCGCTTTTCTCGAAAGCGGACACGCCTATGCTGGCACTCACGCACTGTATCGTCGTGCTATCCGCCCCTTGGCATAGCTTCATTTGTGCTATGAAAGACGATTTGAGGCGGTTGGCAAATATCTCCGCCTGTTTCACATTGGTGTTGGGTAAGATAATAACAAACTCGTCTCCGCCATAGCGATACGCGGCGTCCATTTCTCTAACCTCGTGATGCATGACGGCGCTTAACGTCTTAATCACCTCGTCACCTTGTGGATGACCGTGCAAATCATTCACCATTTTAAGATTATCAAGATCAAGCATTAGCACCGAAGTGGGGCTTTTATAGCGTTTAAAATTCGCAAAATGTACAGCAAGGTCTTTTTCTAAGCGCCGACGATTATACAAGCCAGTGAGCTCATCGGTATTACTTAAAAAGCGCAGCTGAGTTTCTAATTGATAGCGCTTAGATATATTGGTGGCTACCCAAAGTACCACGGGTTCGCCTTCAACGAGAAAATCTAACGACTTCACACGCCCTTCATACCATATTGTCTCTTGCTCATTTTCGTAGGGCAGCGCAATAAAGTCTTCATCCTTTAGCGCATACTCTTCCACGATCATATCTTTTGAATGTAAGGCTTCTTCTATTTTACTAATGAAATATTGTGTTTTCGATGCATTGAGCACTTCTGAAAGTAGCCGGCCGACTAGGGCTGAGCCATCATGATAATAGCGACTATCTTTACCGCCAAAAAGGGCGACATATTTGCCACTTTTTGAAAGTATAAATGCCGGATCAGGTAACGCATCCAGCACAGCTTGCATATTTTTTAAATCCATAAGCTATTTCCTTAGTAAAGATGAACGCTGTCTTTAATCTACTGTTTTTAATATTCATTAGAAAGCGTTTAGTGTGATAAGACGCGCAAAGCGAATATTATCTGTTCTTAATCGCCTATCGTGAGCCACTAAGTCTAGGAAATAGCTGCTTTGACAGGGTATGCTACTTATCTAGTATAGATCCTGAGGTGTTTTATGCATCATCACCATGCCCATAGTCCCACCCACGCAGGGGCTGACAGTCAGCGTATTGCTTGGGCGTTCTGGTTAAATTTTGTGTTTACTATTATTGAGTTTATTGGTGGGTGGCTGACCAATAGCGTAGCTATTATGGCGGATGCGGTGCACGATTTAGGCGACTCTTTATCTATAGGCCTAGCGTGGTACCTAAGTAAACTGGGGCATAAATCCGCTACCGATAAGTATTCTTATGGTTTTAAGCGATTAAGCTTGTTGGGCGCAATGATCAACGGACTCATTCTGGTAGTGGGCTCGGTTTGGGTACTTTCAGAAGCGATTCCACGGTTGATGCAGCCTGAGGTGCCAGTCACCGAAGGTATGATGGGCATGGCGGTGTTAGGTATTATTGTCAACGGCTTTGCCGCCTATAAGCTGCATGGGGGGCACTCCATGAATGAAAAAGTACTTAATTGGCATTTGCTTGAAGATGCGTTGGGGTGGGTAGCAGTGCTTGTTGTGGCTGTCGTGCTCCATTTCGTCCATTGGCCCATACTTGACCCTATTTTATCTATTCTTTTTACCTTGTTTATTTTATCTAACGTACTGAGATATGTGATCCAAACAATGACGCTATTTTTACAGGGCGTCCCTGACGATGAGGAAAAACAGGCTATTTCGCAGGCGCTATTGGCGTTACCTCACGTGGAGGAGTTACACCATCTTCATTTTTGGTCGTTAGACGGTGAGCAACACGTTCTTACCGCCCATTTAGTGATTAACTGCAGCATTGATAATGAAAGATTACGAGGCCTAAAATCCGAGGTTGCCGCTGCCTTATCGCCTTATTCATTGGCGCATACCACCATTGAATTTGAATTGCCCGGCGAACCCTGCCGTGACGAAAGTGATAACTTGCACCTTCATCCTCACCATCATCCTCATGTTCATATGTAATTGGCGTACACCCAATACCGTGGGTAAGTACAGCACATGCGCCGGGTTAAAAGGGCGTTAGCTGCGAGGCTTCACCCTTAGGTGTTTTTACATTTATTAACATGCTTGGTGGCGAAATTGTGAATAGAAAGTCACAACCTTAGCGAGAGTGTTAGCGGGGGATGTATTGGTTTTCCACTTGAACTTACGTACTTTTCTTGTATTTAGCAGCATCTTCTTCCATTTAAAAATGCTTGCTTACGTCAAATAACATGTTTTTTACATTGAATTTGTTAATGCTTCGTGTAATTATTAATGAATCAATGTAAGCGCTTACAGAATAATAAATTTATGAATGTAAGCGCTAACATCACAAACCCTTAGCATGAAATTATCATTAGAGGTGATAAAGTGGAGACAAGCATTCAACCCCACAAAATAGACGAGCACCCATCCTTACCTACAGGTGGTTATCGCTTCGCACTGATATCGTTAACGACATTATTTTTTATGTGGGGCTTCATTACATGCCTTAATGATATTCTTATACCCTATTTAAAAGGGGCATTTAGTCTAAATTATACTCAGGCAATGCTTATTCAGTTTTGCTTTTTTAGCGCTTATTTTATCGTGTCGTTACCGGCGGGAATGGTGGTGTCGCGTATAGGTTATCAAAAGGGCATTGTACTTGGTTTGGGCATTGCCTGCGCAGGGTGCCTGTTATTCTATCCTGCTGCCTCTATGGGGGTGTATGCCATTTTCCTCATCGCCTTATTTGTATTGGCGGCAGGGATTACCATATTACAGGTATCTGCAAACCCTTATGTTACCGCGCTTGGCGATCCTAAAACGGCCTCTTCAAGACTCACGATGACCCAAGCATTCAACTCGTTGGGAACCACTGTTGCGCCATTTTTTGGTTCTTACCTTATTTTTGGCGCCAGCGGAGAGCACAATAGCGCCACGGCGTCGGCGTCGGATGTACAAATTCCTTACCTGATACTTGCTACCGCTTTGTTATTGTTAGCGCTCATTTTTCTCTACTTAAAACTTCCAAAGCTTAATCATACCAATGCCAATACCAAAGTATTTTCTGGCGGAGCGTGGCAACATCGCCATCTGGTTCTGGGTGCTCTGGGTATCTTTATGTATGTGGGCGCTGAGGTATCCATAGGCAGTATGTTGGTGAACTATTTAGCCAACCCAGATGTGGCTGGCCTGTCAGAGGGCAAGGCATCTAAGCTACTGGCTTATTTTTGGGGGGGCGCTATGGTGGGCCGGTTCATTGGTGCCTTGGTTATGCAGAAAATATCTGGCGGAAAAGTATTGGCATTTAACGGAACCATGGCGATTGCCTTAATTTTCGTGTCTATTAGTAGCACAGGCAGTGTGGCGTTATGGGCCATGCTGGGTGTGGGTCTATTTAATTCCATTATGTTCCCCACCATTTTTAGTTTGGCACTACAAAAGCTAGGCAAGCATACACCTCAAGGTTCAGGCATTCTTTGCTTGGCCATTGTAGGGGGCGCCATTGTGCCCCTGCTGCAAGGTGTATTAGCGGACAGCGTAGGCGTAACCTTATCCTTTATATTGCCAGCCTTATGTTATGTATACATTGCCTATTATGGGTTAATTGGCTGTCGCGTTACTGAATTAAAAACAACTAAGGAAGTATGATGAGAACACAAATTCTTGCTTCAATCATATCAGTGGCGTTTTTAGGCGCTTGCACTCAGGCACCTCAAGACATCAATGAGCCGTCTTCAGAGGCAAAAATGCCAATAAGCAAGGCGGCGGATATTTGGCCTAAACTTGATATAGAAGTGAAAGCTGATCCAGCCGTAGAGCAAAAAGTGACTGACATCATGGCAGACATGACGTTAGAACAGAAAATTGCGCAGATGATTCAGCCTGAAATTAGGAATATCACCGAAGAAGATATGCGCAAATATGGGTTTGGCTCGTACCTCAATGGCGGTGGCGCATTCCCAAATAACGACAAGCATGCTACCCCAGATGACTGGGTAGCACTGGCTGAAAAACTCTATCAAGCGTCTATTGACGATAGCCTCGACGGTTCTACTATTCCTACCATGTGGGGCACAGACGCGGTACATGGCCATAACAATGTCATTGGTGCGACTTTGTTTCCTCACAATATTGGTTTAGGGGCGGCTAACAACCCTGAGTTACTGGAAAAAATAGCCCACATTACGGCGAAAGAAGTGATGGCTACTGGCATTGATTGGGTCTTTGCACCTACTGTCGCCGTGGTGAGAGATGATCGTTGGGGGCGTACTTACGAAAGTTACTCTGAAAATCCAGAGATAGTTCGTCAATATGCAGCCTCCATTGTCAAAGGCTTACAGGGCGCAGCAGATAAAGACTTTTTAAGTGACCAGCGGGTTATCAGTACTGTGAAACACTTTGTGGGCGACGGCGGTACTGTCGGTGGCGATGACCAAGGTAACAATGTGGCAAGTGAACAGGAATTGTTCGACATCCATGCCCAAGGTTATGTGGGTGGGTTAACCGCAGGTGCGCAATCGGTAATGGCGTCGTTTAATAGTTGGAACGGCGATAAGTTGCACGGGCACAAATATCTACTGACAGAGGTGTTGAAAAAGCAAATGGGGTTTGACGGCTTTATTGTGGGTGACTGGAATGGTCACGGGCAAGTGAAAGGCTGTAACAACGAAGACTGCGCACAAGCGATTAATGCTGGCCTAGATATCTTCATGGTGCCCAATGATTGGAAAGCCTTATTTGATAATACGCTGGCGCAAGTTAAAGACGGTACCATTGCCATGTCGCGTATTGATGATGCTGTACGTCGTATTTTACGTGTAAAAGTTCGCGCAGGGTTGTTCGAAAAACCAAGCCCAGCGAACCGCCCATTGTCGGGAGACAAGTCACTCATTGGTGCTGAAGCACATCGTGAAGTGGCACGCCAAGCCGTACGCGAGTCTTTGGTATTGCTTAAAAACAATGACCAGGTTCTGCCTCTAAAAGGCACACAACGTATTTTAGTTGCTGGTGACGCTGCCGACAATATTGGCAAGCAATCTGGTGGCTGGAGTATCACTTGGCAGGGAACGAACAACACCAATGAAGATTTTCCTGGTGGCACCTCTATTTTTGATGGTATTCAAGCCCAAGTAGAAAAAGCCGGTGGCGAAGTGCAGCTGTCAGTAGACGGTACATTTGACACCAAACCTGACGTTGCTGTGGTGGTATTTGGTGAAGAACCTTACGCAGAAGGGCACGGCGACAGAGAAACGTTAATTTACCAAAACGGGAATAAACGTGATTTGGCCTTACTCACCAAGCTGAAAGCGCAAGGTATTCCGGTTGTCGCTGTATTTATTAGTGGTCGTCCAATGTGGGTGAATGCCGAATTGAATGCCTCTGACGCGTTTGTTGCTGCCTGGCTACCTGGGTCGGAAGGTATAGCGGTTGCCGATGTACTATTTGGTGAGCACGACTTTAAAGGGAAGTTGCCCTTCTCATGGCCGGCCACTCCCGATCAAATTGTCAATGTAGGCGATGAGGATTACGCGCCGCTACTTCCTTATGGCTATGGCTTAACGCTCAGTGATGAAAGCGAATTAGACAATAACCTAAATACTGAAATCACAATCGATGCAAGTGCCAGTCAGCCAATGGAAATTCTTAATGGCGCAGTACAAGCACCCTGGGTATTATGGCTTTACTCTGGAGAGGAATCCTTGTCGGTAAATGCTAGCATCCATAACGTAGGCGCGCTCACTTACCGAACCATCGACAAAGTGGTTCAAGAAGACGCCCGTAAGCTCACGTTTGATGGCAGTCAGTATGCAGCGATGCGTTTTGCAAGCAAAAGCTTTTTTAGAGAAGACCTAAGTGCGCAATTGGTAATGAACTCAGCATTAACCTTAAATGTTAGCCGCCACACTGATATTTCAGAACCTCTCACTATCGGCATGAATTGTGAGGGCGAAGGTGATGCACCTGGCAGTTGCTCTGCACAAATAGATATTAGTGAGCAACTTAATGCCCTACCGCAAGACACTTGGTCGTCGATGAGCATTGATCTACAGTGTTTTGTGAAAGAAGGTATCGACTTCACGGGCTTAGTCGTACCCTTTGAAATAGGGACTAAAGGCAAAGCGAGCGTGAGTGTTGCGGATATTCAGTTTACGCCGGACAGCGCAGAACAAGCTGTGATTTCATGTCAGTAATCTAAAGATATTACTTATATTAATGTGTAAAGGCCGCTAAGCACCATTGTCGTGCTCAGCGGCCTTTTTTGTTAAACCCTCGTGATCATCTACACAGGCATACCTATACAAACGCTGGCATAGGCGAGGGGAAGTAAAGAGCTAACAATATAACCCTTTGTATTTATTATAAAATTAATTATATCTTTCCCATCTCGAAATTCCTCCTTGCAATTTAACAGAAAATAAATAAGATCAAATGCAAATTATTATCATTTGTATTAGAGTTAATTATGCGTGCGTCTACCTTTCCTTTTCCCTTTGCTTGTACGCTAATGATGGGTATGGTTTCAACGGCGGTAGAAGGGGTGCCTACTGAGGAAGTGGTTGAGGCAATAGACGAAACTGAGCACATGGTCGTCACAGGTACCCGTTTACCTACCCTGTTGTCTCATTCACCGGTTAAAGTAGATGTCATCGACGAAGAGGCCATTACACGCCTAAGCAAGGGGACGTTAAGACAAGTATTGGAAGTTATGCCTGGCGTAGTCGTTAGGCGAAGCCAGAAAGATGGCTACAATGTACAACTGCATGGCTTTAACGGTGACCACGTTTTAGTGTTAGTTAACGGCCAGCCAATTGTCTCTCCCACAGGCTCGTCGGTGGACTTAGACCAAATAAGCGTAGCGAATATCCGTCAAATAGAAATTGTTCGCGGCGCTGCATCGGTGTTGTATGGAAGCTCTGCCATGGGCGGCGTAATCAATATTATCACTGCGCAGCCACGAGGAAACCGTGCTTCGCTAGATTATGAGCTTGGGCATTATACCGATGATGCCATTGATGGAGACACCTTAACGCATACGGCTCGTTTATCGGCCACAAAGCAATTAAAGGGCTGGCAGGGGTCAATAAGCGCGCAGCATATTGCTAATCCTGGCTTTGACTATGATGCATCTAGCATTGCTCAAGACGGCGGCGCGGTAGATAAAAACTTTGTTAAATTGGCCCTTTCTAGCCAACTTGATAGGACTGACATCAGCTACGCTTTACAGTGGTTTGATGAATCAAAGCATAGACCTCAATCAGCCATACCCGGGCAAACCAGCATTATCAGTTATCAATCAGATGTTCAGCAGTGGCAGCACGATATAAGTATTAAACAACCCGGTGTATGGCAAGTGAATACGCGTTATTTAGCGCATGATGAAACCAGTGGTAATACTAATGGCCTGCGCAATACGGATATCGCATTAGGCGAAATAGACGCGCAGTACCCGTTCACTGCTCAACTTGGCGAAGCAAGAATAGACTGGGTAAGTGGTGTTGTTTTGCACGCGGATACCCTTGATCAACAGAACATAGACACTGGTGTGGTAGAGGTTGATGATGTAAACCGACAAAGCATTGAAACCTATCTTCAAGGGCAGTGGCAGCATAACAATACACAACTATTAGCGGGTGTACGTGTTCAAAACGACTCAGATTTTGATTGGCATACCGCCGCAAAACTGAGTGCGACGGGTTCTCTGAACTACAACGGGATATCTGTGCATTTACGAGGGGGGGTAGGTAGCAGTTACCGTGTGCCTAATTTGAAGGAACGCTATTACGTTTTTGACCACAGCAACTTGGGTTACATGGTTCTTGGAAACCCTGATTTGCAACCCGAAACAGCACTCAGTAGTCACATAGGCGCTGCCTTTGAATGGCCAATTTCACACAGTGAATGGACGATTAAAACAGACATAGAGCTTCACTATACGGAAGCCTCAGACTTTATTATTACCCTGAGAGACGATGAAGCGTCTACCGACGCAGGCCTAGACATTTCCGTATACAACAATCTGGATGAAGCACGACTTTATGGCACCGATGTCAGTGTTGCACTGCAAAATGACAATTGGAAGTGGCAAACCAACTACAGTTATCTTCACACGGAAGATCAAGATGGCGAACGTTTACCTGAACGGCCCACTCACCTTATTAAAACCGCTTTAACCTATCGATTTACGCATTCTGATACCAGTATTCAACTTTACGCTGTTCATGAAAATGATGTGTCGCCCACTGCCGGCTACACACAAACTTCTCACGATGCATACACCACTATTAACACCGTACTGCAGCATGAACTTGATACTGATATCACCGTGCGAGCTGGGGTAGAAAACCTCACTAACGAACATCGCGCACCGGATGCTGTATCGGCGGGGGTCTTTGATGCAAGGCCAACTTCTTCGCGTCGAGTGTATCTCTCGGCGAGCTATACATTTTAACCATGAAACACCATGACTTTTGCCACAACACGTAAAATAGAAAAGAGGAAAAAAGAATGAAGCACACACAATTAGCGTGGCTTATTGCGCTTAGCTTAGGGTTGGCAGCATGCGGCGGTTCCAGCAGTGATTCATCCACAGATGTGGATACCGGTGTGGGAACCGACGATAGCACCGACAGCGGCACCGACGACACGGATTCCGGCACTGATGATACAAGTAATGAGGAAGGCTCGATTTATGGCCCATTTAGTACAGGAACGACGTCAGAGCCGGTAGCCGTGTATTTTGATTTAGATACCCAAAGCCAAGTGACGCTTACCGACGAAGAAGCTGCGTCCGACACCCAGTGGGACATTGGCTTTAAACGTACCAGTGTATTTTTAAATACTCATCAAGAGACGCCAGTCAGTCTTTACTTTACGGGTAATAATGCAGACTTCTTTGATGACGAAGGCAATGCCATTGCCGATAGCTTCCTAAACGCCACCGTAGATAGCGAGCTAGATGATTACCTCGCGGTGACATCCAGTGATATTCCTGATGACACTGAGTTTTCCACTGACAGCGATAGCCAAGTGATTGGCACCACGTTTTACAATTATGATACGACCACGCACGTCGTGAGCGCGGCTGAGGATGTGTATTACATCGTTTCATCCGACGACAATTACACTAAATTTAATGTGACAGACATAGTGACTGAAGGCTATGGAATGGGAGAAATAAGCCTCACTGTTATGCATCAAAGTGTATTGGATGGGCAAACAGAATTTGCGGAAGCGGTAACCGTTACTGCCAATTTAGTCGGTTGTACCGAACCCGCTTATATTGACTTTGATCTTCAACAAGCCGTAACGGCCGACGATGCTTGGGATATTACCATTCCATGCAGCGATGGCGCAGGCGAGTTTGCTATAAACCTAGCCGATGATGCATTAGTGTTAAGAACCGATGCAGATACGTATTCGGGTGTGGATGAAGCAGCGGCCGCTTACTATGGCTTCAGTAGTGAAACAGTGAGTGAATATGCAATAACTGAAAACAACTGGTATTACTACGACAGTACGACACATTTACTTTATTCCCAGTTTGGCGTGTATTTAATTAAGGCGGGTGACACTGTGTTTAAAATGCAAATTACAAGCTACTACGATGAAGAAGGCACGTCAGGAAGTTACAGTTTCCGCAGCGATGCGCTAAGCGCGGAGTAGAAAAATGGTAAATGCAAAATGGGTTGCCCAGATCGGTCTGTCTATTTTGCTTGTGAGCGTAGGGTGTCTTTCAGACGCCCATGCTCATGAACAGCAAAATGCGCAGCGAATTATTACCGCAGGGGGAAGCCTAACTGAAATCGTTTTTGCTCTTGAATTGGGCGACCAAGTGGTGGCTACAGACAGTACCAGCATGTACCCAGAAAAAGCCCGACACATAACCAAACTTGGTTACTTTCGCCAGTTAAGCACCGAAGGCGTGCTAGCCCAACAACCCACTTTGTTGCTCGGTGCCAGTGCCACGGGCCCCAGTGACATGATTGAGCAGGTCTCGGGGGCGGGTGTTGATGTGGTTATTTACGATATGCCTAAAAACCTCCAAGGCTTAAGGCAACTCATCGAACACGTGGGCGAGAAGTTACAGGTATCAGATAAAGCGCAACACCTAGCGACAACCATAAGTGCGCGAGTGAGCCGTGAAGTAGAGGCATTCAAAAAGCAAAAAGCCGCCTACTCCCCTGTCGATAATAGGCCGATGAAAGCGTTGTTTGTCGTTTCAAACAACGACAGAGGGCTTACCGTGGCCGGACATAATACCGTCCCTCAGGCAATGTTCGATCTGTTGGGAATTCAAAACGGTGCCGAGTCCTTAGAAGGGTACAAGCTGATTAATAACGAAGCCGTTTTACAACATAACCCAGACGTCATTTTTGTGGCAGGCCACATGCTGCATGGCAAAGAAGCGTTGAGTCACTTATGTCGCCACCCCGCTATCGCTGCTACCTTTGCGGGTAAGCATTGTCTGGTAAAAGCCATGGATAGTAACGTGGCATTAGGTTTATCGCCCCGTTTTGCACAAGGCATGTCTGCCATTTCTGAACATGCTTTACAGGCACTGGCATTAAAGGCTGCCAATAAAACTGCCACGCCTGCGCGTGATAAGGCAGAGTAAATGGCCGAAGTGTGCACGTCACTGCCTAGCTTCATGAGATCCAGGCAACAAAAACACAAGCGTGGTCTATGGGTGTTCTCTTTTGCGCTCCTTGTCAGTATGTATCTGTCGTTGACCCGTGGAAGTTTAGATATTCATACGGGGCGTTTGCTTGTGGACTATATGCAAGGGCTTTTTGGCGACGCCTCTGGCATAAGTAACACCACTCACTGGTATGTATTTACCCAGCTGAGACTGCCTCGGGTCATTATGACGTCATTAATTGGTGCGTTGCTCGCAACGGCAGGTTGTACCATGCAGGGCTTAGTCCGAAATCCATTAGCCGACCCCGGTTTAATTGGTATTTCAGGGGGAGCGGCAGCGGCAGCTGCGGTAAGCATGGCTGTGATGCCGGCCAGTGCCTTTTCTTTTATCCCCCCAGCTATGGCATCTCTCTGGGTAGGTGTTTGGGCGTTTTTTGGTGCCTTAGCTGCAGTGTTATTGGTTCTGAAATTTTCAAAAAGCCCGCAAGGCGTATCTGTGGCCGCGTTAATCTTAGCCGGCGTCGCGATTAATGCGTTTACCGGCACGATTATAGGAGCCGTCAGCTACGTCGCCAGTGATGACGCCTTACGTCAGATTTCGTATTGGACAATGGGGAGCTTAGCAGGTGCCAATTGGAACAAAGCCATCATCGTCAGTATTACCTGTGTGGCCGCCTTTATTGGGCTATTCAGAATGCAAAATGCACTTAATTTATTGGCCCTAGGTGAGGGCGAGGCTGCCTACATGGGATTAGATGTGAAACGGTATAAAAAGCGCATGTTATGGTTGGTGACATTTTGTGTGGCGCTGGCCACAGCGCTTTGCGGAATAATTGGTTTCGTCGGTTTAGTGGTTCCCCATATTTGTCGAACGCTATTTGGGGTAAACCATCGCATATTGCTTCCAGCGTCTGCGCTTGTCGGCGCACTCTTATTAAGTGCGGCTGATACATTGTCACGCAGCGTGTTTTCACCAATGGAAATACCGATCGGCATTGTGACTTCTGCCATTGGCGCCCCGTTCTTTTTGTATCTTTTGTGGCAGCAAAAAGGAGTATTCAGCGGTGGACAATAGCATTACTCAAACACCAGAAAATACGGTGTTACAGGTTATAGCGGTGCAGGTGAAACGGGGGGAACGTTCACTGCTCAACAAGGTTAATTTCACCGTAAAGGCCGGAGAATTTATTGCTGTAGCCGGAGAAAATGGGTGTGGTAAATCCACACTGCTTAGCACTATATGCGGTGGAGAGGAGGCGTTTCGCGCATTGGTGAGCGGTAAGATATATGTGCATGACACGCCATTAGAGCACTACAGCGCTCAACAGTTAGCAACAATGAGAGCGGTGATGTGTCAGCATCAAACCTCGCCTTTTGGTTTTTTAGTGGATGAAGTTTTAACCTTGGCGCGACACGCAATGATAGAACCAAGCCACATTCGTCGTGGGTGTATTGCGACTGTGTCTGATGCACTTGATTTAAGCCACCTGTTGCACCGGAATATTCAAACGCTCTCAGGAGGAGAGCAGCAACGGGTGTATTTGGCCAAAGCCTTGCTACAACTTGTCCCCTCGTCACTAGAGGACGATTTAACTGGCAAGTTGCTTTTACTGGACGAACCCACATCGGCGCTAGACTTACGCCACCAGAAACTGGTGATGGCGTTATTGGCAAAACTAAGCCAACACGGCCTTAGCATCATATGTATTAGCCATGATGTTAATCTTGTGACGCCCTATTGTACAAGAATGCTGGTGCTAGCTAATCAGGGTGTCATTGCTGATGGAGCGCCCGCGGATGTGCTTGACCAGCGGATTTTAAAGCAATGTTACCAAACTGATTTACACCTTATAAAACATCCTGAACATGGTGTTTTTGTTACTCATTAAGCGAAATAGAAGAGGAAGAAACCATGGGCATGCCCGAAATTGCACTTGCTGCAAAACAATTAGCCAGAGCACAACACAGTGGCGTACTTGGCACGCACTCTACGTCGATGCCTGGTTATCCCTTTGGTTCTGTGGTGCCATACTACCTGACACCTGAAGGTGATGCGGTTATTTATATCAGTGACATTGCGCTGCATACGCGCAATATTAAAGCCAACGACAAAGTGAGCTTAACGATTTTCGACAACGAAGAAGACGACTCCCAAGCGAATGGGCGAGTCACTATTATGGGGAATGCAATGTGTGTCAATGAGTCACACATTGAAGCCCAGTACATTCGTCTTTTTCCGCAAGCCAAAGGGTATAAGCAAACCCATGACTTTAACTTTTATGTGATTAAAACAGAACGGGTACGTTACATAGGCGGGTTTGGTAAAATTCATTGGGTAGATAAAGCCTACTGGCACCAAGAAAAACAGGAATGGCACAGTAATGTCGACGGCATGATCACCCATATGAACGAAGATCATGTGGATGCAATGTCACTCATATTAAAGCATACACTGAATGTTGGCGTTCTTGCCCCTAAAATGTGTGGTGTGTTTCCTGAAGGCGCTCATTATACCGATGGCGACAACGTGTGGTTTGTGCCTTTCGAAGACGTGTGCCTGTCGGCCAAACACGTTCGCGAACAGCTAGTGATTCAAACTAAACAGGCACGTGAAGCTTTAAGCCCAGCGATAGAAAATTAAAAACGATTAATCCGGTGAAGGAAGGAGATTCATCAGTGGTTCAATATCTGCCACTGCTCTCCAGTCCTTCGTCCGTATGCGTTTATCATCATTTATAGTAAGACATATATTGTGCGAAACGACCTACCTGACTTAACAAGGATGGCTTAGGTTTGCTAACCATACTTTTCGCCATTCTTTCGCACAGTGACTGTGCAACTATCGGGTCAAAGCCCGTTTTGCAATTTATGTGCAGCAGCCCTCGATACTGCCAACCTAAATAGCTTAGTGTTTGCTGAAGTGGAGTGATAAAGCTGTCGGGAAGTGTGGTGTGTGCTGAGGTAGCAAATACGTAAAAGGCTTTTTCGCGTAATTTTTTTCCCTTGTGTTTTTGTTGCGCCAACGTGATGAGATCGGTAAAGCGGTCAAAGAAACATTTAAACGCAGGGGTAAAGGCATACCAATACACAGGGGAAGCAAAAATAATGATGTCTGCCTCTAGCATTTTTTCAATACGCCCATTGAAATCATCGTTTTGGTTTCGGTATTGATAGTCATAACCCTCTACATGCATTTTATCTAAATAACATATCTCTGTTGGCATAACTTGATGAAAGGTATTAACCAGTTGAAAAGTGTTTCCTGTGGCGCGGGCGCTTGAATATAGGGTAAGTAGTTTTTTCATTGGGATTTCCTATTGTGTTGGCCGTTACATTGTGATTTATACTTAGCCTAAAACCTCAACTTAGGTTGATGTCAATAACTTTTTTCCTTAAATGAGTGAAATAGGAAACGGCCCAGCACTGAACGGCGATAGAAAGGTATGGAACAGGTATTAAAAGTAGGTGAACTAGCAAAGCGCAGTGGTGTGAGTATTTCAGCGCTTCATTTTTATGAGAATAAAGGCTTGATTAAAAGCACGCGCAACAATGGAAATCAACGAATATACCCTAGGGCGGTGTTACGCCGTGTGGCCATCATAAAAGTGGCGCAACAATTGGGTATGTCACTGAATGAGATAAGAGAAGCCATCGCGGTACTGCCTATGAACAAAACGGCCAGCAAATCAGATTGGCAACAGTTGTCTCAGTTTTGGCACAGGCAACTTGAGGCTCGTATTGAGAAGCTCACTAAACTTCGAGATGATCTTTCAAGTTGTATAGGGTGTGGCTGCTTATCAATGGAAGCTTGTGCGTTAAGGAACCCTGAGGACGAGCTCGCGTCAAGTGGCTCTGGAGCTCTATTGCTAGAATAGTGTAGCTTGCGGAAAATAGAAGCCTATTGGGCAAAACGAAAAAAACCACCGGCTAAACTTAGGCGGTGGTTTTTATGATAACCATGGGCGGCGTTATTATTTAGAACGTGTAACGCGCACCAAATGTATAACGTGGACCATATTGACGAGCAAATAAGAATTGCTCTTCAAAGCGGCCAAAGCCACGTTCGGTTTCATCGTTAATGTTCACCCCTTCAAGGAAGACGGTTAAGTTCTCATTAACGTCGTAGTTCACGCTGGCGTCTACTTGTCCGTAGGTATCAAATTGAGTAGCAGGGTTGTCTTCCGATCCTTGGGCTTGGCCCATACCTACTAGGTATTGGTCACGCCATGCATAAGTGACTTTTACCGACAAACCATTCTTCTCATAAAACACCTGGAAGTTGGCTGAATCACTAATACCCACAATCGGATTTTGCTCTGCAGTTAAATCGTATGGGTCGTAGTTTACGTCGCCATCAACGATAGTGGCGTTTGCGCCGACACCAAACCCGGTATCACCAAAAGTATGTTGAACCGCAATTTCTAAGCCTTCAACCGTGCGCTTGTCGCTAAGGTTACGAGGCTGCGTGACTCGCCATTCAATCAGAGGATCGTCAGAAGTAGGGGACACCACACCATTTTCATCAGCATAACCATTTTGTACAAAGTAATCGTAAATGGCAGAGTCAGTTGCCTGAACCCCATCAGCTTCTAGTGCCGAGACTGCTTCGTTCCAACGTGGACCTTGATAAATATCGTGAAGCCCTTCGTAGGTTTCCTGCACTGACGTGTAGGAGATGTAGTTCTTCACTGATTTTCTAAATAAGCCCAGTGACGCATAGCTTGCTTCGTCGTAGTACCACTCAAATGACAAGTCTAAGTTGTCTGATAAGTAAGGCAGGAGACTAGTGTTGCCGGCTGAGGCTGTACGAGCGCCAATCTTCGGACTGCCGCTAAACGACAAACCGCCTTGTAACAGGCCAATAGGGGCACGGGTTATCGACTTACCCCACGAGAAGCGAGCTACAATGTCGTCGGTCAAGTCAACTTTTACGTCGAACATCGGCAACGCAATGCTGTACTCACCGGTAAAGTCTAGTAGCTGAAGGTCATCTTCGAAATCGGTAACCCACTCAGAGGCTGATACCCAATTAACTTGCGTAGGTACACGTACTTCGGCGGCACTAGGCACTTCCGTTTCTTCGTAGCGAACACCGGCATTCACTTGAATGTAATAGCCTTTGTAGTCGAAATCCCATTCAGTTTGAACATAAACTGCATTGGTCACTTCCTCAACGTTACTGACAGAAGGGTCGCCACTAAAGTAAGGGTCGGTAGAGTAAACGTTACTTTCACCCACAACATCTGCAGTTAAATAGGCCAATTGACGCGCAATGGCTTCATCAAAATCAAAGGTATAGTAGTAGCCTGGGTTCATGTCGGCACCGCCACCGTCAAAGGCATCTAAGAAGCCATCGGTGTCGTGACGTACGAACATGCTATCTGGGAAAATCTCGGTGTACGAGGGGTTAAAACCTGGGCCACCTCGTAATCCGCTCCATGCCTCAAAACCAGTAAGCGCTTGCTCTGTGCGCGCTATACCAAAGTCAATTTTAACCAAGGGAATATCGAAGGCAGAGTTGTACCAGGTTCCATCAAGTTGAAGCTGCTCTATATCAGAACGGCCCGGTGAATAAATAAACTGACTGAAGTTAGAATCGATCTCGCTAGGAAGGATTTCATTCGTACCATTGTTCCAGTTTACGTACACTTGAGGAATTTCACCTTCTCTGAAATCGTACACTTTTGAACTTAACTGGTCAGAGCCTAAAATAATTTGACCAGAAGACCCTAGGCCTTCATCGTAACCATTGTCTATTTCGTTGTACGAATCGTGATAATCAAGGGTGAAATGCCAGTCGTCATTCAATTCCCAATCTAAGTTTACACCTAGAGAGCGGGCATCCACTCGAGTGGTATTACGACTCGCGGTAAATGAGGCGTCATCCCCACTGATGTCGGCGTAAACCGCAGTGCCATTTTCATCTAGCTCATAAGCATTGATGTTAGAACCAAAGTTGTTCCAAATACCCCAACCTACTGTGTTAGTGCCGGTAATGGCACGCGTAGCTGTGTAATCCAGGGTAGCCGTGAAGTTGTCTACAGGGCGGAATTGAAAGGTAACTTGTCCGTTTGAACGCTCACGTTGAACATCATTGATACTGTAGTTCATGTCTTTTGGAAAAAAGGCAGCGTCAGTAATATTCGTGCGATTGTCGATTACATTGGCGGCATCTAAATCAGGCAGTTCTGCATTTTCCTGTAATACCCACCCTTGAATGTTGGCAGATTGTTGCTGGAAGTCGCGTTCCTGGTGAGAAAATGACACGCCAAAGCCAAATCGGTCATCGGCAAAGGTGTTGCTATAAACACCGGCTATTTCAGGGGTTACATCATCGCCTTCAACATTGGATGTGTCGTAAATCCCTTTTGCTGAGAAAGATGCCTGTTGACCCGGACGCGCTAACGGCTTCATGGTGATAATATTAACTGTTGCGCCTAAACCACCACTTGGGTTTTCAGCTCGAGCCGTTTTGTGTAATTCAAGGGTATTAACCCCCTCTGAAGAGAGGTTTTCCAGATTAAAAGAACGGGTGAAACCTGTGCCAGGCATTTGACGACCGTTCAGAGTAACCAAGTTAAACTCTGGCCCAAAACCACGCACTGTAATTTGGCTACCTTCACCGTTTGAACGGCTAATGGTAACACCGGTAATACGTTGTAGCGCTTCGGCAAGGTTGGTGTCAGGAAATTTACCCAACTCTTCGGCCGATATGGCATCAACCACACCGCTTGAGCTGCGCTTTAAATCCATTGAACGGATCATGCTGCCGCGAATACCACTGACCTGAATCACTTCTACTTCGCCTTCAGGCTGTAATTCTGCATCGGCTTCTTGCGCGTAAGTTGGAAGTGCTAATGATGAGCCCATCAACAAAGCCATTGAGGTGGCAAGTTGGGTCTTTTTAAAGGTTGTATTTTTCATAATTGCCCTACTAATCTTTTCACTGTTTAACCGCCGCCGCTTAGAATAGCCGGCGGCAGTAGCTTTGTTATTGCGCTGCTATTTCAACATTGTCCATACGATACACTGCGCCTTCGCCCGCGCCCCAGGCTGGGAACACCATAATGACGTCGATAGCACTGATATCTAAACCTGCGTCGTAAAGGGTTTGCAGCGGAAAGGTATAGGTCTGCCATTCGCCCAAGACAGGGTCTACACCCTCTAAGCTATCAGCTAAACCTAACTCCACAGCGGTAGCTGCATCGCCAGATTCAATTTTGAATAGCCAAGGGGCAGAAGTGTCGTTTGGCATTGCGCTAACTTTAAGGTCAAAGCTAACCGCACCGGTAGACAACAAGGCAGACGCGTCAAAGTACACGTCATCGTCAGCCAAAAAGCCCATTACCGTCGGCGTGGCGCCAATACGAAACTCGGCGACAGTACCGTGGTCAGCATCATCAACTTCTTCGGTGGGGGTTGAACCGCCACAGCAATCCCAGATAGACCATTGGTCAGCGGCGGTGTCTGCAAACACAGTAAGACCTTCTGCCGCAGTCGCGTCACCGTCAGGGTGATAAAGTTTTACGTTATCAAGGCGATAAACAGCACCTTCACCGCTACCCCATGCAGGGAATACCATAAGTACGTCGATAGCACTGATGTCGAGGCCCGCGGCTTGTAAGTCAGCAATGGGGAAGGTATAAGTTTGCCATTCGCCTGCCACAGGCGACTGCCCTTCAACGCTATCCGAGAGTGACAGCTCTACTGCACTGGAAGCATCATTAGACTCTACTTTGAATAACCAAGCGGCGCTGGCGTCATTTGGCATGCTAACCACACGCATATCGAACTGAAGTAGTCCACCATCAGCTAACGCCGACGCGTCGAAAGGTGTATCACCGCCACCTGAAACTGGGCGAGTAATAAAGCCCATTACGGTAGGTTCAGCACCAATACGAAATTCAGCGGTCACACCATGCTCTTCGTTATCGATTTCTTCTGTGGGGGTAGAGCCACCACAGCAATCCCACATTGGCCAATCAGCATTCATCTCATCTTCGAAAATCACCAATTCTGGATAGGCTGATTCTTGAGAAATTTCGATGTTAGTCATGCGGTATACTGCACCTTCACCGGCGCCCCATGCTGGGAATACCATAATGACGTCGATAGCGCTGGTATCTAGGCCAGCTTCGGCTAATGCGCTTAAAGGAAATTCATAGGATTCCCACACCCCTTGTTCGGGTGTCGCGCCAGCGTCTGCATTAGGCCCTACATAGCCATCCATCAATGGCAGTTCTACCGCCGTCGTGCCTTCGCCACTTTCTATTTTAAATAGCCATGCTGCCGATGCGTCTGCGGGTGAAGAAACCATCTTCAAGTCAAACTTAACGCTGCCGTTTTCTTCCATTGGCGAGGCGTCAAATGGTGAGGCTTCGCCTTCTGGATCGGTAATGAAAAGTTCGCGGCTGATAAAGCCCATTACGGTAGGTTCAGCACCAATACTAAATTCGTAAACGTCGCCTTCTTCGCTGTCTTCAACAATGGCGGGTGTGGTACCACCGCAGCAGTCCCATGCAGGCCAGTCAGGGTTTGTTGTACCATCGAAAATGGTTAGATTGACCGCAACGCCTGTTGAAGGTGCCGAAGGAATGGGGGCTGCACCTTCTACTAATGCGTCGTCCAATGAGTCGTATCCAGGACGAATGGTTTCACAGCCCGCGCCCGTTTCAGGGTCTGAACCACATTCGTACACACGAACATAGTCAATTTCGAAGCTCTGTCCATTCGTGAACGCTTCGGGATCGATGCCTGTTTCATTGACTGCTTCAGGCCAACTACCGCCTACCGCGAGGTTTAAGATCATGTAGAATTCTTGGTCGTATGGGGCATTGTCCCAGTGAGTAACCAATTCTCCGGTACCCTGTTCAAAATATTCAGTGTACCAACCACGATGTGATAAGCCTGTGGCTTCACCGTTGCTGTTATATCTTACTTCAGAACGACGTTGGGTAGCATAAAGGTAATCGTCCATATACCAACGAATTTCACCTTCTTGCCACTCGATGGCGTAAGTGTGGAAATCGTCTGCTGGATTCGACCCATCAGGTAGCGAGTAGGCTTGGCCAGAACTGTCGTTGTTTGGCCATTCTTGACCATAGTGTAGCGTTCCATAAATATGCGCTTCAGGATTACCGTCAGCATCTGCAGCTTTCAAGTTCACTGCTTCCATAATGTCGATTTCGCCAGAACGCGGCCAACCACCGTATACGCTATCAGTTGGCATCATCCAAAATGCTGGCCAACTGCCTTGACCCTCAGGCAACTTGGCGCGTATTTCAAAGCGGCCATATTTAAAATCTGCTTTATATTGGGTAATCAGGCGTGCCGACGTGTAAGGCTTTGCCGCCCCTTCTTCTGCAGGCAAAGCGACAATATTTAGTACACCGTCACTAACGAACGCATTTTCTTCACTATCGGTATAACATTGGGCTTCATTGTTACCGCCACCATCGCAGTTAACTTCATGAGTCCATTTGTTGTCGTCAATACCCGTATCGTCGAATTCATCGCTCCATACGAGTTGCCAGTCACTGACAGGTGCAGAAACGTCAACACTGTCGATGTCAGTTGAGGTGGTGGCACCGCCACCGCAGCCAAATAGGGTAGTGACTGATAACGCGGCTGCTATCCGCGTAAGTTGAGTTGCTTTTTTAGTCATTATTTTCAGCCCTGTTCAATAGAAGTTAGTTGTAATCATTGCCGCGATGGCCAGTAAAAAGGGTGCTGTAAGCGCTTACAAAGTCAGAAAAATAAAAAGGCCTTCTGAAAGCGCTTACATTAAATTAATATATCAACGAGAAAAAATCAATCATCTTCTCATTAATTTAACATTTAAACGCATGTTTGATTTTGGTGTTTGCAACAGGGGTTGCCCATTTCTAAGGGCTTTTGGGGTGTTTTTGCCCGCGGGAAAATGTTGATTTTATTTTGGTTTACTGCATTTTTACAACTGGAGTGCCAATTATTTGTTAAATGTAAAGCTGGTATTTTGTGTAAAAGTAACGCTAATATAAATGAAATGAAAGCGCTTACAAGATTTGGTAAGCTCAAATGAATTTAGTGGTCGTCTTTGCCGTCTTATTAGGCAAGATGAATCGCCTTGTCGTAGTAGCTATTTTTAAATTAGGGCTGTTAACTCATGGATATATTGGCCGAAGCAGGTTCTCCATTCGCGCAACGTGATTTTACGATTGGCGTGGCCACGTCGTCGTTTCAGATTGAAGGTGATGCAGATAACAGAGAGTTAAGCATCTGGGACACTTTCTGTAACAAGCCCGGTAAAATTGCAGATGCCAGTCATGGCCTTGTGGCCTGTGACCACGTTAACCGAATAGAAGAAGACCTCTCTATCATTAACGCGTTAAATGTTGATGCCTATCGTTTTTCAGTGAGTTGGCCGCGGATAATAAGACAAGATGGTAGCGTTAATCAGCAAGGCTTAGATTTTTACGGCAAAATTCTAGATACCCTTTCACGCAACAATATTAAGGCCTACGTCACTTTGTATCACTGGGATTTGCCTCAGTATTTAGAAGATACCGGCGGGTGGCTGAATAGAAAGACAGCCGACGCATTTGCCAATTATGTCGATGTCGTCACAAAAGCCTTTGGTGACAGGGTTTTTTCCTACGCGACGTTAAACGAACCTTTTTGCAGCGCCTATTTAGGTTATGAAATTGGTGTGCACGCGCCAGGCTTGGTGGGTAAGGAATATGGCAAAAAAGCCATTCATCACCTATTGTTAGCCCATGGCAAAGCCATGCCTATTATCCGAAAAAATGCGCCTAAAGCAGAAGCGGGGATAGTGCTGAATTTTACCCCGTTTTATTCTAACTCATCCAGCGAAGAGGATATACGTGCCACGAAACTGGCTCACGATCACCATAACGACTGGTATATAAAGCCGCTTATTCATGGTGAGTATCCCTCACTTATCGAGCAAATACCGCAGGCACATCGTCCGGATATTAAAGACGGCGACATGGATATTATTGCGGCTCCTTTAGACTATTTAGGGGTGAATTATTACACGCGGGCTAAAGTGAAAGATGATGGCACTAGCGATCCGTGTCAGCTCCCCCCTCCTGAAGGCAGTGAAACCACGGCAATGGGGTGGGAGGTTTATCCACAAGGTTTAACGGATTTACTTATACAACTGCATACTGATTACACGTTACCGCCGTTGCTCATTACAGAAAATGGCCTCGCAAGTGACGATTTTCTTAACGACGAAGGTGAAGTTAACGATACGCAGCGTATTCGATATTTGACCACGCATTTACAGGCGGTGGCCAATGCGATGGAAGCTGGGGTGAATATTACGGGGTATTTTGTGTGGAGCCTGCTAGACAACTTTGAATGGGCTTTAGGGTATGAAAAGCGATTTGGCATAGTCTATGTGGATTACAGTACCCAAAAGCGCACGCTAAAAGCGAGTGCAAAGAAATTACAAAATTTGCTCATGCAACGTAAAGAGATGCTTTAATACACTTATAACAATAAAATAACGGTGAAGCTTATGGTGAGTGCAAAGGAGAAAATTGCCTACGGGTTAGGCGATACAGCAAGCAACTTCATTTTTCAAACCGTGATGTTGTTTCTGACATTTTACTACACGGACGTGGTGGGCTTATCGGCAGCTGCCGTTGGAAGCATGTTTTTATTAGTGCGGATTTTTGATGCGATTACCGATCCTCTTATGGGCTCGCTAGCGGACAGAACACGCACCCGTTGGGGGTCGTACCGCCCTTACTTGTTGTGGTTAGCGCTACCTTTTGCGTTATGCAGTGTACTGGCCTTCACCTCTCCTCAATGGCTCCCCGAAAACGGCAAGCTTATTTATGCTTTTGCCACTTATGCATTGTTAATGTTGATGTATACCGCCATTAATATTCCCTATTCTGCATTAGGCGGTGTGATGAGTGCAGAATCTTCTGAACGAGTATCCATACAGTCATATCGATTTGTTTTCGCCATGGCTGGTGGGCTACTGGTGACTTCGTTTATGTTACCGTTAGTTGAATGGCTTGGAGAGGGAAACGAAGCGCTGGGATATCAGCGAGCAATGATGGTTATGAGTGCTGTTGGTGCCATGCTATTTTTACTTTGTTTTTTAGGCACAAAAGAGCGAGTGCCTCCCTCTAATGATGCGCCAGTAGCCTATAAGTCTCAACTTGCGGCGTTATTTAAAAATGACCAGTGTCGGGTGCTTTGTTTGGTGGCAATAGTACTTCTGACAGGCATGGTAATGCGTAATACACTTGCACTATATTACGTGAAATATGTATTACAGCGTCCAGAGTCTGCCACCTTGTTTGTGACCGCCGGCATGATCGGCAGTATTATTGGATGTGCGCTGGCCAACCCTGTAGCCAAACGGTTTTGTAAAATCAAAGTGTATATTGGTTTACAAATAATCAGTGCCTGTCTTTGCGTCGTTAACTTCTTCATTCCTTATGATGCGTGGTACGCCGCTATTTCTTTGCACTTTTTATGGGGGCTGTTTTTGCAGATGGCGACCCCTTTGTTATGGTCGAAAATTGCCGATGTAGTGGATTATGGCGAGTTTAAAACTGGCCTAAGAATGACCGGCTTAACCTATTCTACCGTGGTATTTTTTATCAAAGTTGGCTTGGCATTAGGAGGAGCGCTGGCTGGTTGGCTACTTGCGTTTTTCAATTATCAAGCGGGCGTGTTCAACCCAGATGTCGCGCAAGGTATTGTTGCCTTGTTTTGCATTGGGCCTGCAGTTGCTTCAATAGGTGTTGCGATAATTATGCGCTGGTATACATTAAATGACCAAACCGTGGTGTCCATACAAAACGCGCTGGGTTTAACGACAAAAACAAATAACGCCTAACAGGCATTTCTCTAATACAGCAGGGATAAGTACACGGGAATCGATGTATTTTTAGAGCACTATGGTAACAATTAAGCAAGTCAGTGAATTAGCGGGAGTGTCTTCAGCAACCGTGTCACGTGTGATAAACAACACAGATACAGTAAAGGAAAAAACACGCAAACAAGTTGTCGATGCCATGGAAAAGCTAGGCTATCGTCATAATGTTATTGCAGCTTCACTCGCCTCAAACAAAACACATACCGTAGGTTATGTGGTGCCAGAATTACATGGTTCGTTTTTCGGTACTATGATGGCGGGGTCGGAAAAGGTACTTAGACAAGCCAACAAACACATGTTTGTGGTTACAGGTCACAGTGATGAAAACCTTGAAAAGAAAGAAATTGAAGCGCTGCTAAGTCGCCGTTGCGATGCACTTATACTGCATGTGGAAGCGGTGAGTGATGCCTATTTGGTTGATTTAGCCAGCCAAGATGTGCCCATGATTATAGTCAATAGGTACATCGAGGACATTGGTGAAAAATGCATCAGTTTAGACAATGTACTGGGTGGATACTTAGCAACACATCACCTTATTCAACTAGGCCACAAAGACATTGCCTATGCCGCTGGTGCGTTATTTAAAGCTGATGGTATTAACCGCCTAACCGGGCATAAAAAAGCGTTACAGGAAAATGGGCTTAGTTTTCAAGACAGCATGATGGCAGAAGGTAACTTCCAAGCTTTTTCTGGTGAAGAGTGCGTAGACGAATTAATGGCTCGCAAAGTGCATTTTACTGCCATTGCGTGCGCGAACGATGAAATGGCCTCAGGAGCCATAAATGCATTGCGAAAACATGGCAAACGGGTACCAGAAGACGTATCGGTTATCGGCTTCGATAACGTGGATTTTGCCAGTTACCTAACGCCTAAACTTACCACCATTGACTACCCCATAAGGGAAATAGGTGCGATGGCGGCGCAATGGATTTTAAATCATGCTTACGGAGATGGGAAAATGTCTATTGAGCACATTCTGGCGCCTCAAGTCATTGTGAGAGGTACAACCGCAAAATTAATATGAGATTCGACTTCAGACTAATGGTGGAAGTGCCGACACATCTGTTACCCTGAAAATAATTTATCTAATTTGGTACACCTATGTTTGTCTCTCGCCATCGTTATGAAGAAAAAGCGGCTGAAGTATCGCAACTCCAACAACAATACCACCAAGCGCTTGACAGAATAAGCGCGCTAGAGGCTGAAAATCAGTCGCTACATCAACAAAATAACGAGCTGCAGCAGTCACAGTCAACCCAATACGCGCCTGGGATCACCAAGGGCTTGCTTGATTCATTGCAGCAAGTGGGGGGGATCAGAGAAACGGTATTCGCTGCATTTGAACACATAGATGCAGAAAATACAGCCACCGCAGATATTGGCCAGTTATTTAGTGACTCTTCCGGTGTATTGGAAAAAATCATCAAAGACATGGGGGGCCTGAGCTCTCAAATGAGCAGCATGAGCGAGCGCATTTCAGGGTTATCCACCACAGCTGATAACATTAACAAGTTTGTTTCTACGATTACCAGTATCTCTGATCAAACTAACCTGTTAGCACTGAATGCGGCGATAGAAGCTGCCCGTGCAGGTGATGCGGGTAGAGGCTTTAGTGTAGTCGCAGATGAAGTTAGGGCGTTGGCCACCGAAACCAACAAATCAGCGACGGAGGTGTCTGAGTTGGTTAACGGTATCATTCAATCCACAGCGAAAGCGGTGTCTGGGGTTAATGAGCTACGAGGCAACAATGAAGCCCTTGAAGTTGGCATCAATACGCTAAACAACAGCTACGAAGTGATGGTCAACCATTGCGATAGCATGCGAAGCACCATAAGCACAGGCGCACTCAGTGCATTTATTCAAACCGTTAAATTAGATCACGTAGTGTGGAAATCTGAGGTTTATGCGGTATTGTGTGGCTATAGTAGCAAACAAGCCAGTGATTTTGCTGACCATACACAATGTCGTTTAGGTCAATGGTATAGCGACAATCGGAATGCTCAATTGGCCCAACTTTCAGCGTTTAGAGAGCTTGAAGCCCCTCACGCTGCGGTTCACCAACATGGCGTGGCGGCACTGCAAGCCAATATGAAAAATGACCCTCATACTGTAGAAAGCAAAGTGCTGGAAATGGAAAAAGCAAGTGAACGCGTCATGATGGTATTGGATAAACTCACTCAGTAATCTTGGGCTATACTTACCCATAAGGGAAAGCACTAGCCTTAAGTCAGGAGAAAGAGATTTTGGAGCATTCATCACAACAAGGTGAAGCCAAAGAAGTCGCCGAACTTAAGGCTAAGGTGAGCTCACTTGAACGCCAATTAAAGCGTCAAAAACACGCCCGAAAAAATGCGGAGTGGTTTTTAGAAAGCTACTCCAACGACGCCTATCTTGCTAACCAAGCTTTACGTAAAGCGCTTCACGATAGTAAAAAGCGTGAACGAGAACTTCTCTATTTAAATCGCTCTGCTTCTCAACTAACGCAATCCGACAGCGGATCGGGCTTCATTTTTTCCGCCCTCAAGTCGGCGGTGGAATTCACCGATGCCTATTGCGGTATAGTGCTCATCACCTCGCCAGGAAAAGAACCTGAAATAGCGGACAATAAGGTGTGGACCCACGACGAAGGGTGGATAGATGCCCCTGATATGGTGAGTACTATCTTGGAAGCGCTGCCTCTTTCTTACTGTGACGACTATTCTCACTGGTGTGTTAGTGCAATCGATAACCCAAGGATTGAGCAAGAGGTGAGGTTACTCCACTTTATGCAAAAGCTAGGCAAGGATGAAAACGCTTGGTTAGCATTGGTGACTAAAGACGACCATTTAGATGAAGAAATGCTGCATATCTTAGACACCACGAAACATTACCTGCAATTTGGCTTGGGTTATCAAAGCACCAAGCACGAGGTTAGGCATCAAAAAGCCGCGCTTTCATCCATGCAAGAAAACCAAGCACATTTACAAGAGAAGCTGGTTTCTGCCGATAAAATGGCCATGCTCGGACAACTAGCAGCGGGTATTGCTCATGAAATTAATAACCCCATAGGGTATGTGAGAAGTAATACTTCAGTGGCGAAAGATATCTTTAAAGATTATCAAAGTGCCCTTGGCGATATTCAAGGTTTGTGTGAGCAAGCAGGGGGCGACATCCTAGCGCGTTTTCGTGAGTTTGAAGATAGATACTCTCTAAACGAAAGTGCTGAAGCTATTGCCGAAATGTTCGAAGAGTCATCCGAAGGCATTGAACGTATTGTCGAAATAGTTAAAGCGCTTCGTAGTTTTTCATACCCGAGCTCAGGCAAGCGTAGTGCCGTAAGCCTAGTGGAAGCTGTGAATTCCGCGGTAAAACTGACAGCCAACTTACATAAGTACAAAAACAGCGTTAACTTTATTGCGCCTTCTCATGATGTGCAAGTACTAGGAAATGCTGGGCAAATTCAACAGGTATTGGTGAATTTACTTACCAATGCTATTTACGCTACACCTGAAGGGAAAAGCATTTTTATTCGCTTAGACGAGACAGATACGTTGGCCATACTCAGCGTTGAAGATCAGGGGCACGGCATGTCAAAAGATGTGATAGATAAAATGTTTACCCCATTTTTTACCACGAAACCGCCGGGGGATGGCACGGGATTAGGGATGTCTATTTCGTTAACCATTATTGAAGAGCACGAAGGCGAAATTGAAGTGGTGAGCCAAGAAAATCAAGGGACAACCGTATCGGTTTCGCTTAAACGTGCCTAATTCACCTCGGTACGTATTTGATAGAGAGTGACTTTTTAAAGATGCTACTTTAGTATACAAATTTGTGAATTGTGTTCTAGGCTTATTGTTATGCCTGACAATAACGAACAATTTGTATCACGCTGTGATAACGCTTGATGGAGATAGCGTAAACTATGAGAAGTAATCAGCCCGTCACTCAACGCGAGAACGTATTCCCTCCCCACTACCGTCTTATATCCGCTACCGACCGCCAAGGTGTTATTCAGCACTGCAACGATGAGTTTGTGGAAGTGAGTGGCTACTCCCGCGAAGAGCTTGTGGGTCAACATCATAACCTTATTCGACACCCTGATATGCCAGCATCCGTTTTTAAAGAGATGTGGGCGACCCTTCAAGCGGGAAAAAGCTGGATGGGGCTGGTTAAAAACCGGTGCAAAAATGGTGATCATTACTGGGTGTCGGCGTTTGTGACGCCGGTGTATGAAAATGGCAATATTGTGGGCTACGAATCTGTCAGGATCGCAGCCCAAGACCACGAAAAAGAAAGAGCGCTAGGAATTTACCACCGCTTACAGGAGAATAAATCGCCGGTCAGTATGATGAGTAAAGCCGCTTCTTTACTCGCTTCCGTCTATCCAATATGGCTCATTGGTATCTTACTTGCGATAGGGGCGGGGGTTGCATACGGCGCGTTCGCAGGCTTGTTAGCCCTGATGGCTTCCCTTGTTATGCTCTCATGGCAAAGTAGCGTTAGCCGCGCGCAATGGAAGGGGCTTTTAGCGTTAAGTCCCGCTAGCTACAGCAACGATATTGTGGCGCAAACCTATTATCAGGATGTGAACTATATTGCTCAAGCTAAGCTAGTACTTGCCTGTGAGCTAGCCAGAACTCGTACGGCGCTAACGCGAATTAAAGATGCTTCATTTGGGCTAGAGACAATCGCATCCACCACACATTGCCAAGCAGAAACAACCAGTGCCGCCGTAGTACAACAAAATCAGGCGACACAGCAAATTGCATCTGCCGTTACCCAAATGAGCCAAGCCATCCAAGATGTGGCTCAACGTGTGGAGGCCAATGCTGCAAGTGCGCAAACTGCAGCAGACAATGTTAAAACCGGTAATGATAAAGCTGAGCAATCCATGCAGGCTATTTTGCAGTTACGTCAAGCCGTAGAATCTATTTCTCATACAGTAACAGAACTAGCCCAATCCACCTCTGATATTGGCGAAGCAGCCAGTATTATTTCCACGATTGCCGATCAAACCAATCTGTTAGCCCTTAACGCAGCAATAGAAGCCGCTAGAGCAGGTGAACAGGGAAGGGGCTTTGCTGTGGTGGCCGATGAAGTGAGAACATTAGCCTCAAAAACACGAGAGTCCACGGATAAAATACACAACATTATTCAAGAATTAGAAGCGCGTACCGAACGCGCTGTAAAAGTGTCAACGGAAGGGCTAAGTTCAGCAGAACACGGCACCGAAATTGTTGAAGAGACTCGAGGGGCGCTTAAAGAAATTAACAATGCAGTTTCTGGTATAGCCTCTGCCACTGTTGAAATGTCGTCAGCCGTTGAACAGCAAAGTACCGTGGCCGACCATATTAATCAGCAGCTTGTAGAAGTGGCTGACGGTGCGCAAGACACCCAACAAGCCTCTGAAGCGTCACTCAAAGCCAGTAACGACCTTAAAACAACAGTAGAACAAGTGCATTCGCTTATTCTCCGTTTTAGCACTGACAAGCGCTAGACTCATTTGTGGATAGTTGCCCGCGCGAAACGTAATTCATTCACTACGTAGCGCAGGCAAATCGTTTGAAAAGCGCTTTGCTAACGGTAGGTCACCTCGCCGTGGTTAACCGTTAGCCTTTAGCTTTACCACTTCGGCGCTTTCGTCTTCTAAGACGCTCTGTGCCGTAGCACCTTTAAATATCTTAGCCACTTTATCTTTGCTTTTTGCCAACATAATAGAAAGCTCTTCAGCAAGGCTATCGTCTAAGTTAATGCCTTTCGCTTGAATGTATTCTGCTAGCTGGTCGGCAGCGTCAAGCATTTTATCGTATTGATCGGCTTCTTTTTTATCGGTAGTTACCAATTTTTCTACCCCTTTGTGTGTAACAACATACTGTGTGGTAATGGCCATGGTAGGTCCCCTGTTTTTTAAAAGACACAAAAACTGTACAGTATTTTACTGTATAAATAAACAGTTAATTTTGCGGTTTATACACGTATTTGGTCGCCTAGCGAATATCAGCGCCCGCCACCGCGCTCGCATAACTTTTGATGCGGGGAACTGGCAAAGTCTGTTATTCTGGGAAAAGCTTCGCCATTTCGGTAGATTTCGCGAAACACCGATGTGTTTAAGTGGTGCTGACCCACTACTTTGTCCTCGCATAGGAAAAAGACAAGCGACAGAAATTCGGTAGGAAAGGAGATGTAATGCAACAGGCCATTCAACAAGATATTGCTGCCATCCAAGCTATTGAAGCGGTACCGCATATCATGAATATTCTGTCAGAAGCCACAGGATTACGCTTTATATGCGTCGCCAGAGTCACCGAAGATAATTGGACCATGTGTTCGGTACTCGACAAGGTAGACTTTAATTTAAAGCCTGGTGATGAGCTTGAAATCCAAACCACGTTTTGTAGCCAAGTTCGCCAGTCTGCGAAGGCCATTGTAATAGAAGAAGCCTCTAAAGACAGCCAATATAAAACCAGCCCCATTCCTGTCATGTATGGATTTGAGAGCTATTTTTCTTACCCAATACACAAAACCGACGGCTCATTTTTTGGCACCTTGTGTGGGTTAGATCCCACCCCTACCGCATTAAAAACAGCAAAAATTGATAATCAAATAGCGTCATTTGCTGAGCTCATCTCTCGCCAACTTGAGGTAAACGATCAGCTTAGTTCTGCCAAATCCGCTTTATTCGATGAGCAGTCTGCGGCGAAATTGCGAGAGCAATACATTGCTATCCTAGGCCATGATATTCGTACGCCTTTATCATCGTTAAAAATGGGCGTGGACTTTCTCTCTGAAACACTTTCCGATGGCACTACCCAAAAGGTACTGAAGCGCATGGATAACAGTGTGAATAAAATGAAGCGCCTTATTAATGATGTGATGGATTTCACCCATGGTAAAATGGGCAAAGGCATTACCCTAAATGTACGCTCGTCTGAGACGCTTCAAGAAGTGTTATTGCACGGTGTAAATGAATTGGCTACGCTACACCCCGAATGCCATATTAATACCAATATTCAGGTTTCTGGGCCTCATTATTGCGACCCAGAACGCATAGGCCAATTGCTTTCGAACCTGCTGATTAATGCCATTGTCCATGGCGACCATGCCCACCCTATCGATGTTTATGCCGGTAAGGTGAATGGCGTGTTCACCCTTAGCGTAGCTAACAGCGGTACCCCTATACCAGAAGACACTAAAGCGAAGCTTTTCCAACCTTTTTGGCGGAATAAAAATGCCAAACACTCGGGCGGGCTAGGATTAGGGCTTTTCATCGCCTCTCAAATAGCCGAAGCTCATCAAGGAAAACTGTCAGTGGTGTCAAACGAACAGGCAACGGTGTTTACTTTCTCTGCTAACTTACGTTGCTAAATACGCATTAAGCGGTTTTAGTCGGTGATTAATGCTTGTGCAATTAATTGCCTGCGCGTATAATGCGCGCCCTTACAGCCAACCCAATTCGTTCCTTGTCTCCATACAGTCGGCTGTACTGTCGAGGCTACAACCGTAAGGAGCTATAATGCGTCATTACGAAATCGTATTTATGGTTCACCCTGATCAGAGTGAACAAGTACCTGGTATGATCGAGCGTTATACTACAATTCTTAAGCAAGACGGTGGTCAGATTCATCGTTTAGAAGATTGGGGCCGTCGTCAACTGGCTTACCCAATTGAAAAGCTGCACAAAGCCCACTACGTACTAATCAATGCTGAAGCCACTGCAGAAGCTGTTGACGAACTGGAAAATGCTTTCCGTTTCAACGACGTTATCCTACGTAACATGGTAATGCGCACTAAGAACGCTGTAACTGAGCCTTCTCCAATGATGAAAGAAGAGCCTCGTCGTGAGCGTCGTGACGATTCTGCACCTCGCCAAGAGCGCGCAGAAAAGAAAACTGAAACCACTGAAGACAACGCTTAAGGAGATCACTCATGGCTCGTTTTTTCAGACGTCGTAAGTTCTGCCGTTTTACTGCAGAAGGTGTGACTGAGATAGATTACAAAGATATCGCTACTCTTAAGAACTACATCACAGAGAGCGGTAAAATTGTCCCTAGCCGTATTACTGGTACAAGCGCAAAATATCAGCGTCAGCTGTCTTCTGCGATTAAGCGCGCACGTTTTCTTGCGTTGCTTCCGTACACTGATTCACACAAGTAATTTGGCGAACTTAAGGGGTAGCTAAGATGAATATCATCCTACTAGATAAAATCGCCAACCTTGGCGGTCTGGGCGACCAAGTGACTGTTAAGTCTGGTTATGCTCGTAACTTCCTTTTCCCACAGGGTAAAGCGGTTCCTGCAACAAAAGACAACGTTGAAAAGTTTGAAGCACGTCGTGCTGAACTAGAAGCGAAAATTGCTGAGCAGCTAGCTGCTGCAAATGCACGCGCTGATAAAATCAACGAGTTGGCTGAAGTAACCATCGCCGCGCCTGCTGGTGATGAAGGTAAACTGTTTGGTTCTGTTGGTACTCGCGACATCGCTGATGCAATCACTGCAGCTGGCGTTGAAGTAGAAAAAGCAGAAGTTAAACTACCTACTGGTACTCTTCGTGAGACTGGTGAGTATGACATCGACCTACAACTTCACTCTGACGTAATCACTTCTATCAAAGTGATCATTATTGCTGAAGCGTAAGCGTTGACGTATATGAAAAAGCCGCTCTTTTGAGCGGCTTTTTTGTGTCTATGGGCTTATTTCAGCGCTATTTTTTTGCAATTTTCTCACATTTTTCGCGCCATTCGTCATCAAGCACAGTCAGTTGAGCAAGCGTGTTCGCGAGAACCTTGTCAGCTTTGGTGTGTACGCATTGCATCAAGGTGTTGACGTTCACGCTGTTTTCCTCACGATGAAGTAACGTGACTTCGTCCCCTACGTGAATCTTCCCTGTTTTAATCACTCGGTAATACCAACCCGTTATGCCTCGCTCACCGACAAACCGGTCTAGGTTCGGTATTTCAAAGCGCTGGGATATTTTGTTACATGGCGCCCTTGGCGCGCTTATTTGCAACTCTACCTCGCCGAATTTCCAGATATCACCAATAAATACAGTGGCATCATCCATGCCGTCTACACTGATGTTTTCACCAATACTTCCGGCAACGAATTTACCGTCGGGAAAGTGCTTTTGCAAAGTAAGGTAATTAATGGGGGCAAATTGGTGAAGGACTTTTTCTGGCCCTCCATGTAATCGCTTATTCGCCTGATCATCCTCATCTGTCCCATCTTCCCTTACGCTTAACGAAGCAACAGCGGACTTAACAATGCAGCTTGGTGCGCCTCTTGGGCCCAAAGGTTGTGCGCGGCCAGCAAAAAGGCCATTAACGGTGAAAACGGCATTCATGAAAACTCCAAAAAAATTGTAGTGACTTTAAACCTTTCTAGTATAGGGTACGACTAACCTAACAATACTAACAAATACGCCAGCCAAAAACCGCGAATGTTCAGGCTTGCTAATAAATAATAGAGATTATCATGGAGCACACCCAACAACGTGTCATACACGCCAGTACGGTGTCGGTATCAAGCGACGAACAGGCTGTTATATCAGCTGCGCAACGAGGCGATAAGCAAGCCTTCAAGGCGCTGTACCATGGGCATGTGGGGCGTGTTTACGCTTTATGTTTTCGCCTAACCGGTGACAAAGGTTTAGCTGAAGATGCGACCCAAGAGGTGTTTATCCAGTTATTCAATAAATTGAGTAACTTTAACGGTCAGAGCCTATTTACTACATGGCTACACAGTGTAACAGCAAATGTCACTGTGGATTATATGCGTAAGCAGCGGGGATGGGTAAAGCGCATGTTTAACCTTGAAACGAGTTCTGCAATGACAAATGTCGCTGAATCTGACAGCGCAGAAGTCGATTTGGAAGCGCTAATCTTACGGTTACCAGAACGCGCGCGCATGGTGTTTGTGCTGCATGCCATAGAGGGTTACCGACATGAAGAAATTGCGGCCATGTTAGGCATGGCGATAGGATCTAGCAAAGCGCAGTTTCACCGTGCGAAGCAATTGATAAAAGGTTGGATGGGGTGTGAAGATGAATGATTTCGACAAACAATTACACGCTAAAATCGACGACTTGCCAACAGAGAAACAGCCACAGCGAGATCTCTGGAAAGGGATTGAGTTGGGACTAACGTCTGAAGCCATTGTAGAAGAAAAAGCGGTTTCGACTAGAGTGTCATCAAATCAGTGGTTCGCACTGGCAGCCAGTGTGTGTTTGGCCAGCGTGTTATGGTTAACGGTTCCTCAGTTTTTCGATACGCATGACACGGAGAGCCCAGGCTATGCCTTAGTGGAATCAATGAGTCAGCAACAGCAACAGCAAGTTACCAGTTTACTCGCTAGTTATCAAAGTGTGCCTGCGGTAACGGATAACTGGCAAGCGCAAATGAATGAGTTAGACGACGCGGCGTTGGCGATTAAAACAGCCCTTAAAAACGACCCAAATAACGCGGCGCTTATTCGAATGTTACATCAAGTTTATCAACAACAAATTGCCCTAATTGAGCGAGTGCACGCGCCCAAATGGCAGCAAATCTAAGGAGAATTCATCATGAATTTCTATAGCAACTGTTCTACTTATGCACGCGTGCTTTCGCTAAGCCTATTTACCTTAGGCCTTAGCCTGGCAAGTACCCCAGCTGATGCCGGTGAAAAGGTGGATCGTACGTTAGACACTGGCTCCTCACCTAAGCTCGATATAGAGCATGTAAATGGTAAAGCGGATATTCAAGTTTGGGATAATCAGCAAGTCAAGGTGGTAGGCGAGCTAAGTGATAGAACCAATGAGTTCATTTTTGAACGCAAAGGTAACGTGGTTATCATACACGTTGAAGTAAACCGACTTGGTAAAAAGTGGTGGGAAAATAACGACGAAGGCGACGATCTGACCATCTACGTGCCTAAAGACAGCGATATTAATTACACTGCGGTTAATGCCGATGTGTATTTAGAAGGTGTCACCCAAGGTGCCAACGTCGAGGTAGTAAATGGAAGTGTGAGTATCAGCAATACAGGTAAACGGGTAAAAGCCGAATCAGTGAACGGTGATATTACCCTAGAGAATGTCTATGGTCGTTTAGATGCAGAGACAGTAAATGGCGAAATACAAGCTGCCCATATAGGCAATGAAATGGTGTCGTTTGCATCTGTGAACGGTGAGATTGCGGTGACGACATCTAGCCCTGATGTCACCGTCGAAACCGTCAATGGTCAGATTGATTTGACGCTACAGACTGTTGATGCGCTATCTATTAACACTGTCAATGGCTATGTAAAAAGCCTCCTTACACTTAACCCTAATGGCAGGGTGAAGGCGAGTTCAGTAGGTGGAACCATCAATATGGTATTTCAGCCAGGGGTGTCAGCACAGTTCGATATTGAGACCCATGCTGGCGGTAATATTTCAAACAATATATCTAGCGACAAGCCTCAAAAACCAAAGTACGGCCCGAGTAGCTGGTTGCGCTTTATCAACAATGGTGGCGAAGGCAGTGTAGATATCTCTACTGTCCATGGTAGTATCACCATAGACGAAAAATGAATTAAATAGTCAAAATCTAATTAGTTATAACGATTGAAAAAACAAAATCTGCCCCCATTTCTTCACCATCAACACATGAATGATGAGAAAGAAAAGGGGCAGACTCAGAAATTGAACGCCGCCGCACTTTTTATTTTCTTCTGTGTTATCAACGTATTTTATTGTCGTTTTGTCTTAAGAAATGAACGCTCTTCTACTGGGAGGCTCATATTCTGTAGCGAATAGGACGAAAAAAGTTTAAATAAGGAGTTTTTCGTGGGTGTTGTACGCCATTTTAAGCGGTTTTGGCGCTTTCACAGTTTTATTGCCCTTTCACTCAGTGTCAGTGCGTTTACCCTAGGTTGTGCGGTAAAAGAGCCTGCCTTTTTTGAGGGAACATGGGTGGTGACAGAGGCGCACCAACCGGGTATATCTGCTGTGTCACCACAGCAGGCACAAACGATATTAGGCCGTTCTCTACAATATAAAAGTGATAGGGCGACGCTGAATCAACAACAGTGCATTACCCCGCGTTATCATGAGCAACAGTTTCACCTAGATGACTTTAGCCAATATTATCGCGTGGATGCTAAATCACTTGGCTTTGTCCCAGGCAAAGTGACACAAGTCACCATAGATTGCGGACTGGGCGCAAAAGATATAGGTAGCACTTTGGTGTTTCAGGAAGATACCACGGCTTATACTGTTTTTGATGGTACCTTCTATCGCATAGAAAAAACGTTAGAGGTGGCACCCATATAGCCCCTCTATTATCCGCTGGTTGAGCCGATTCACCTGATTAAAATTTTGACCTTCAAACGCTTTGGGCAATATCCTTTATTGTTCAAAGCATCGCAAAAGCGCATAATAGCAAGCTGGATTTTTGGTGAACTAAGAAGGTAACGTTAGTGGTATCTCCTCCCCAAGGCGATAAAAGCGTAGAGAAATTGAAGGTTCCGCCTCATAGCATAGAGGCAGAGCAGTCAGTTCTTGGCAGCATGCTTATTGATCCTGAAAGCTGGGATAAAGTGGCTGAGCTGGTCACAGACACGGATTTTTACAACCGTTCTCATCAAATTATCTTTCGTGCCATTATTAGGTTGCTGAACAACAGTAACCCAGTGGACCTTATCACAGTGTCTGAAGAGCTTGAAAAGCATGATGAGCTCGAGGATGCGGGAGGGTTTGCTTATTTAGGCGAGCTTGCTAAAAACACCCCGAGTTCTGCAAATGTGGTCTCTTATGCTCAAATTATCAGTGAGCGTGCCATAACCCGTGAACTCATTGGTGTGGCACACGAAATTGCAGAAGTTGGCTACAACCCAGAAGGTCGCGACAGCGCAGACATTCTCGACTTAGCCGAAAGTAAAGTGTTTGAAATCGCCGAGCGCAGAACCGGCGAGAACGAAGGCCCTCGTGATGTAGAGTCGGTTTTAGGCAAGACCATTGACCGTCTCGAAGTGTTGGTAAAAACCAATAAAGAAGTGACAGGGGTAACCACCGGGTTCACCGATCTTGATAAAAAGACCAGTGGATTACAGCCATCAGACCTTATCATTGTGGCAGCTCGACCCTCTATGGGTAAAACCACTTTCGCCATGAACTTGGTCGAAAATGCCATGATGTCGGAAGAAAAGCCGGTACTTGTGTTCAGTTTAGAGATGCCGTCGGAACAAATCATGATGCGTATGCTGGCCTCCCTTAGTCGCGTGGATCAGACGAAAATCAGAACTGCACAGCTTGATGATGAAGACTGGGCGCGTATTTCAAACACCATGGCCATGCTGAAAGACAAAGATAGCTTGTTTGTCGATGACTCTTCTGGGTTGACGCCCATGGATGTGCGCAGTCGAGCAAGAAAGCTAGCACGAGAACGTGGCGGCATCAGTTTAATCATGGTGGATTATTTGCAACTTATGCGAGTCCCTTCGCTGAGCGACAATAGAACCTTGGAAATTGCTGAGATTTCCCGTTCATTAAAAGCGCTGGCGAAAGAGTTGGAAGTGCCCGTGGTTGCCCTGTCGCAGTTGAACCGAAGCTTGGAGCAACGGGCAGACAAACGTCCAGTTAACTCTGACCTTCGTGAATCAGGATCTATCGAGCAGGATGCCGACCTTATCATGTTTATTTACCGTGATGAGGTGTATCACGAGAACAGTGAAGATAAGGGCGTGGCTGAAATTATTATTGGTAAGCAGCGTAATGGACCTATTGGTACCAGCCGTCTGACTTTCCAAGGCCAGTTTTCCCGTTTCGACAACTATGCAGGCCCTGCTGTGCCTGATGAATATTAGAATTGCAGCGTTAACTCGTGTTAACAGAGCAATAAAAAAGGCGCCTAGGCGCCTTTTTTAATAAGAGTGACTATTACTTCTCTTCTGGAACTTTAACAGTGTCTTTCACTGTTACTGAAATGCGACGGTTTACACGGTGCGCTTCAGCATTGCTCGCAGTATCAAGTAGACGGCTTTCACCGTAACCGATAGTTTCTAGACGGTCTGAATCGATACCATACATATCAACCATTACATCTTTGAAGTTAGCAGCACGACGCTCAGAAAGGTCCATGTTGTACGCTTCAGAACCTGGAGCAGACGTGTGACCTTCAATTACCGCAGTGGTTGAAGGATATTGCTTCATGAACTCAGCAAATTCTGAAATTTCAGGATCTTTAGGCATTTTTACAACAGCACTTTCGTTGTCGAAAAGAACGCGTAGGGTAATTTCTACCGTTTCTTCGTCAAATACTGTACAGCCTTTCGCATCAACTTTTACGCCAGCAGCTGTGTCAGGACACTCGTCCATTGCATCAACAACACCGTCATTGTCGGCATCTTTGATTGCACAACCTTTCGCATCTACTTTCGTGCCAGCAGGCGTGTTTGGACATTGGTCAACACTGTTAAGAACACCATCGTTGTCGTTATCTACGCTACAACCTGTTGCATCTACACGAACACCAGCTGGCGTCATAGGGCATTGGTCACGGCTATCAACTACGCCATCGTTGTCGCTGTCTTGAGGTGCCGCTGGCGTTGATTTACCGAATGGAATGCTTACACCAACTTTAACGCTGTAGTCGTTGTAGTCTTCACCGAAGTCGTGGTAAGTCGCGATTTCTGTGATAACTTTAACCGTATCAGACAAATCCCAGTGTTTACCAATACCGACGTTAGCAAGGGTAGTTGACTCACCAACTGACTGGCGCTTAATACCACCAAACAGGTAGTACATGTCGTCAGGCATGAAGTAAAGTGCGTCGATACCGACCATTTCGCCGTCTTCAGATGTAGAACCTGTGCTGATTGCAGATGTGTAATCAAGTTCTAGGTCAGTATATTCAATACGAGCAGCCCAGCTTTGCGTAAAGCGGAAACCGTATTCGAAAGATATACCTTGACCATCATCATAAACGCCTTCAGTAAGCGGACGACCTGGGTCGGTGTTATAAAACATACCCGATAAACCAAACCACTGCTTATATTCCGGCTCTGAAGAGTCTTGTGCGAACGCAGTTGTAGATAGAACAGCTAAAGAAATTGCTGCCAATTTAAAGTGTTTTTTCATAGTCACATCCTGTTTAACGTTGAGTGATTATCGATTTGTGATAATTCTTTCTAGTGCTCAACTAAATAGCTAAGCACGATTTATGCCTATTTGTTATATAGAGCTAGTTTCAGCTCCTTGTAATGTGGCAATAATTCTTCTTGGGCCGCCATGATTGCGGTGTTCGCCTAACATAATCCCCTGCCATGTACCTAGCAGGAGTTTACCTTTTTCTACAGGCACGGTTACCTGACAGCCTAGTATACTTGATTTTAAGTGCGCTGGCATGTCATCACTACCTTCGTAAGTGTGCCTGTAAAAAGATAAATTTTCTTTTACAGTATGGTTAAAGAAACTCTCCATGTCCGCTCTTACGGTAGGATCGGCGTTTTCATTAACCGTTAAACTCGCACTCGTATGCTGTAACCATAAATGCAGCACACCAATTTCAACTCTTTTTAAATTCGGCAAGGCTTCAATAATGTTATCAGTGATTAAATGAAAGCCTCTTGGAAATGCCGGGAGTGTAATTTTTTCAGAGTGCCAGAAATTATTTATCAAAACATATTTCCAAGTGCGCTAATCCTTCATCGCACATGAAGGGTAAAATAATTTTGGCGCCATCTACTTGGTGGCTAATGGTATGTTGCTTGCCTGAAACCACGATAGGGGTAGCCATACCAAATTCATAACCTCGCTCAGCAAGGTCGCGCTTAGCACTGCCGCATATCATGTTAGTCACTTCACCTACCATGTCGCCCACTTCTGCATCAAGCTTTTCAGGACGCTCGCCGACCATTCTTTCCATAATGGTCAGGGCTAACGCTTCATCAAAGGTAATCGACATCGAGCCTCTTACATTTGGGCCCACCATACCGATAAGGCCAGAAACATCACCCTTAGCTACATCACTTTGTTTACGCTTTGGTTTACCTGGTGTCAACTTGGTTTGCGCCATTGTCTCCATAACGTTGAGCAAGCCGCCAATGAAAGGGTTTACAAAATCAGCATTCATGTGAGTGTTCCTCGGCCACGGTTTCTTCCGACGCTTGGCAATCTGCACAAAGACCATGTGCTTCTATGGTTTGCTTAGAAATAAGGAAACCGTTTGCCTTGGCTTGATTATCTAATGTGTCTTTTAAACCTTCTGACTGTATCTCTGCAACGTCACCACAACTGTCGCAAATTAGGAACTGTACAGGGTGTTTACAACCAAAATGATAGCAAGCAACAAAGGCTTTATTTGATTCCAGCCGATGAATTAAGCCAAAATCCAGTAAAAAATCTAACGCGCGGTAAACAGTAGCGGGTTTTGCACTAGACTCTGTTTCCTTCAAAGCATCTAGCATTTCATAGGCGCCCATTGGCCCATGCTTGGAGACTAAGATTTCATACACCTTTTCTCTTAGCGGTGTGAACCTTGCTCCTCGCTGTTCGCAATAAACGCGGGCTTTATGGATCAGCGTCGTATTATTCATTAATTACTACCATTATATACGTTGTTTATTCTACTGCGGTGCACGGTGTGTCACCTGTGACGCAGCATCGCTCGCGTACATGTGCTCTATTAGCTCATCTTCAAACCCAAAACGTTCTTCTAAGGTTTCGCCAAGATTCGCTAATGCGCTATCAAAATGTTCAGCTTGTTCAATGGTTACGGCTTCGGCAAATTTATCATTAAACTCAAGCGCAGCATCAGTCGTTTGCGTAAGTTTAGGGTAAAGACGGTGTTTTAGCGCCTGCCCGTTTTCGTCATTATCTACCAGCATATCGAACACTTCGAAATGGCCGGTAGAAAGGTAATCCATCAGATTTTCGCAAAACTCTGAAATATCGTTTGCCTCGGGCAACGAGCTATTATGCGTATTCAGGCCTGCCAATGCGCAATAGCTTACAAGTAAGCGCTGCCTTGCTAACAGCCAGTTATCAACGGTTTCACTTTTACCGCCCCATTTAGCTTTCACTCTTTCTAACTGCTGTAACATGTTTGGGTCCTTCCTTAAAACCGATAACCGCTCAGCGCAAATGAGTTTTAGTATAACACTCTGCTAACACGACACAAATTGAACCGTGATAAAAGCTTACATTATATTTATGTTATCTTATCGGCAAATATATAGCGAATAGGTGGCAATATTATGATGATAAAACGCAGTATTCAGCATCTTTCGGCCAAAGCAGGCCATTGGGTGATTGTAAGCAATGACCGTATCATCATTCGTAAGGGCGACAACAATATTCCATCGGGCAGTATAGGCGATTTTCATTTTCTTGCTGAGTACGCAGACGATATCCATGAGTTACCGCCCTTATCTGAACCCGTAGCAGAGAAAAACGCGCCTGTGTATGTGGTGGATTTAGGGGCTGAACGTGTCGAAGCCCCTGAGTGGGAAGCCGTGTCACTGCGACATTTGCTTTACGAGCAGCAAAATACGGTATTTTCGGTCATTGGACGCGCATGGCAGTATGTTCACTTTCTTCGTACCCATAGGTTTTGCGGCAAATGCGGCGCGCATACAGAGCGAGTGAATTGGGAAATGGCTGTGCATTGCCATCGCTGTAATCATAGAAGTTATCCACGGGTGTCGCCCTGTATCATTGTCTCTATCCATAGCGAAAATCAGCTTCTTCTTGCCAAAGGCGTGCGTCACAAAGAAGCGAACATGTATTCCACATTAGCGGGGTTTGTTGAAAGTGGTGAATCTTTAGAAGAAGCGGTTCATCGCGAAGTGTTTGAAGAAGTGGGAGTTAAGGTCAAAAATATTCAATACTTTGACAGCCAGCCTTGGCCGTTTCCACATTCAATTATGGTGGGCTTTATCGCCGAGTATGAGCAAGGTGACATTCGTTGCCAAGAAAATGAAATTGACGACGCACAATGGTTTTCGCCTGATGCTTTACCGAATATTCCGCCAAAGTTGTCTATTGCGGGACAGCTAATTGAGGCCACCATAGAAAAAATGAAGGCTAAAAATGTGAAGGATGAGTAATAAGCTAGGAGAGGCGCGTTAACCTTATCGCTAAGGTAAAGCAGTGAATAAAAAACCCTGCCGAAGCAGGGTTTCAATGAGATTAGCACGGTCCCTTGAGGGCTTCTTTTTCGTTGCTGGTAATAGTAATAGCAAACCCCTACGGTTAAATCAAGACTAAAGTTCAATATAAGTTCATCTTATTTAATCAGGGTTTGGTCTCATGGGGTGATTTTTACTAAGGTTTTAATACATTAACCCAGATTACTGGTATAATTTTGACGTTTTGTATTAATTTATTTGATTAGGTGTAAGTATGTCGCAAAATGAAAATAGTGTTGCTAAGCCAGCGTTGAAGAATGACCGTTATTTGCGGGCTCTTTTAAAACAACCGGTTGATGTTACACCTGTTTGGATGATGCGACAGGCGGGACGCTACCTACCTGAATACAAGGCAACGCGAGCGGAAGCGGGCGACTTTATGTCCTTGTGTAAAAATGCTGAATTAGCCTGTGAAGTGACACTACAGCCTTTAAGACGCTTCCCCCTTGATGCTGCCATCTTATTTTCTGATATTCTAACCATTCCTGATGCAATGGGACTTGGACTCTATTTTGAGACAGGCGAAGGTCCTCGATTTAAAAACCCAATCACCTGCAAAGCCGATGTGGATAAAATCGGTCTTCCCGATCCAGAAGGCGAGTTGCAATATGTCATGAATGCGGTGCGTACTATTCGTCGCGAGCTTAAAGGTGACGTCCCTTTAATTGGCTTCTCTGGTAGCCCTTGGACACTTGCCACCTACATGGTTGAAGGTGGGTCAAGCAAAGCGTTCACGAAAATCAAGAAAATGGCGTTTGCAGAGCCGGCCACGCTGCACGCATTGTTGGCAAAACTTGCTGACTCAGTCACTGAATACCTTAATGCACAGATTGCCGCCGGTGCGCAGTCTGTCATGGTCTTTGACACTTGGGGTGGGGTGTTGTCGCCTCGTGATTACAATGAGTTTTCATTGCAATATATGGCTCGCATCGTCGACGGCCTAACCCGCGAAGCAGATGGACGCAAAGTACCTGTTACACTGTTTACCAAAAATGGTGGGATGTGGCTTGAGTCAATCGCCGCCACTGGGTGTGATGCAGTAGGGCTGGATTGGACCATTGATATTGAAAATGCCCGCGCACGAGTGGGCGATAAGGTTGCGTTACAAGGCAATATGGATCCCTCCATGTTGTATGCGCCTGCACAACGCATTCGTGAAGAAGTTGCTCATATTCTAAAAGGCTACGGAACCGGCTCTGGCCATGTCTTTAATTTGGGCCACGGCATCCATTTAGACGTGCCACCAGAAAACGCAGGCGTGTTTGTGAATGCCGTCCATGAACTCAGTCAGCCCTATCACAAATAGGTTGACGTATTTGAGCTTACTTAACAGGTTCAACAAGGTATCCACTCGCGCAACATGAAAACTTGGATCCTCGTGCTATTGGTGGGCTTTATCGCTGTAGCAGGTTATCAGTTTGGCTTTTATCGAGGCAAACTGGTGGCCTCTGCTGCAGAAAAAGCGCGCATCAATGACGTGCTAACCCGTTCCCGAAAACACGAACAGCCATCAATACGTCATGGAACGCGGACTTTTCCGCAACGTTCTGTAGTATTAACCGACTTCCTAAATACGCATCCAAATGGAAAGGCGTTCACCCTAACGGCGTTTCAATGCGATGCCAGCGACGCCTGTGAATTCACGGCACGATATGCGGGAGATAATGATGGTTTTCTACGCTTAATCCACGATTTACAGCAGCAAGATTGGTGGCATTTTTATGAGTCTAAGCGCCGTGCAGTTTCCGGCGACGGTATAGCGACTATTGAAGTTACCTTTTCTACCCGTAAAACATTAAGTTCACAGAAGCTCGGCCAAGCCAGCTAGGCATCCCTCGGTAACCCTTTTTGGACAATTCTTATTAAGCGGTCTTGCTGCCGAAGAGGCGTGTCCTTTCCTAAGTTGGACTTGCGCGCAAGTTGCTGGGCAATCGCCCACTGAATATGGCGATCTACTCGGTCACTCACCTTTTTTAAGGCCTGTTGAAGTGCATCCACTATTTCACTGCTATAAGGGGCATTGCCTAAGGCCACGGCAATATTTCTTTGCCATTTTTCATAGCCAATTCGGCGTATTGGAGAACCTTCGGTATGCCTTAAAAAGGTGGCTTCAGACCATGCAAAAAGGTCGATTAAGCGCTTTCCATGCAGCACTTGGCGCGGGTAAAAGTCACTTTCTTCGGTAATGTCTGCATAGCGATTCCACGGGCACACGAGTTGGCAATCATCACACCCGTAAATTCGGTTGCCCATTAAGGGTCTAAGCGCTTCTGGAATATCATCGTCCAATTCGATGGTTAAATAGGAAATGCAGCGCTTAGCATCGACGGTATACGGCGCAACAATCGCATTCGTCGGGCACATCGTCATACAGGCGTTGCACGTTCCGCAGGCAGGCTCTGCTGGCGCATCAATCGGCAAGGGTAAATTGGTAAATAACTCCCCTAGAAAAAACCACGAACCAGCGTCTTTATTCAAGGTCAAGCTGTGCTTTCCCGTCCACCCTATACCAGCCTTTTCAGCAAGGGCATGCTCAAGTACTGGCGCAGAATCTACAAAAGGGCGGTATTGATGTTCAATATCACTATTGGCGATGGCGTGTGCTATTTTTTCACCAAGTTGTTTAAGCTTTTTTCTTAATACCTTGTGGTAATCTCGCCCAAGGGCATAACGACTTATATAGCCAATGTCGGGATCATTGAGATGCGAAGCGAACGAGGCATCTGGCGGCAAATAATTCATGCGAACGCTGATGACCCTAAGCGTACCGGGCACCAGTTCATCGGGACGGGCGCGCTTCATGCCATGACTTTCCATGAAGTGCATACTGCCGTGATAGCCTTTGTCTAACCACTCACGCAGCGGCTTTTCGTGTTTACTTAAATCAATATCGCATATGCCTACGTCTTGAAAGCCTAGCGTGCGGCCCCAAGCCTTGATATCGTTGCTCAATTGAATTAGGTCAATAGAATGAATTTTGGACATGCTGCTATGTTAGATACTCAACTCTCCTCAAGCTTATCATACAAACTGTTTCGCGCCGATCAGGTAAGGGAAAATGAAGGAAAAGCGGCAGCAGAGTCTGGCTGTGATCTGGCCACCTTAATGCAAAGGGCTGGCGATGCCGTGTACCTACAGTGCCAAGAGCGGTTTGCCAATTCAGATGTTTACCTTGTTCTGGTTGGGCAGGGCAATAACGCTGGCGATGGCTATATTACAGCGCTTAATGCGAAACAAGCAGGTAAACAGGTTATCGTGTGCGCGGTTGAACCAGAGCGCACGCTTGAGGGCGACGCCGGTGACGCACAAGCGAAATGGTTAAAGGCGGGAGGCAAAATAAAAGCCTTTGAGAAAGGTGATATAGACAAAGCTGATATCATTATTGATGCATTGTTAGGCACCGGGATCACAACCACGATTCGAAATGAATTTGCAGATATTATCGATGCGGTAAATAGTGCCGTCACCCCCGTGGTGAGTATCGATGTTCCTTCTGGTTTAGATGCGAATACCGGTCAAAGCATGGGGCGGTGTGTTCAAGCCAATGTCACTGTCACTTTCGTTGGGATTAAACCTGGATTAGTGACTGGGGCCGGTAAACAGTCTTGTGGGCAATTGGTCTACGCCGATTTGGGTGTGGGTAAAGCGTTTCAATCGCTGGCAAAGGCCAGTGCAACTTTGCTGAATATCGACCACTTCAAAGGCATGGGCCCCCGCGATGTGCACAGCCATAAAGGCACATATGGCCGGCTATTATGTATTGGTGGCAATAAAGGCACAGCTGGCGCGATTAGGCTGGCCAGTGAAGCGGCATTGCGTAGCGGCGCTGGTATGGTTCGCGTTTACACGCATCAATCGTCGGTGATACAAGTCAGTGCGGGTAGACCTGAACTTATGGTGACGGACAGCGACTTAGATGCCGCGCTAGAATGGGCTAGCTGTGTGGTTATTGGGCCAGGGCTAGGGCAAGATAGTTGGGCCGAGGAGGCGTTTGCAATCACAATGAAGCATTGTCAGGCGCACAACAAACCGGTAGTAATAGATGCTGATGCCCTCAACCTTTTATGCAAACAGTCCACCGCATACACCATTAACGAAAGTATACTTACTCCCCATGCTGGCGAAGCGGCTCGTTTGCTGGGCGTGTCGGTAGACGATGTAGAAGGTGACCGTTTCAATTATGCTCGTCAGTGTTCTCAACGTTACCACGCGGTTTGTGTGCTAAAAGGGGCGGGCACACTCATTGATAACGAGAAAAAAACCTGGGTTTGCCGCCATGGAAATCCAGCCCTTGCCACCGCAGGAAGCGGAGACGTATTAAGTGGCATCCTAGGTGCTTTAATGGCGCAAGGGTTAGCGGTAGACATCGCGGCAAAATATGGCGTGGTACTTCATGCTAAAGCAGGTGATGATATTGCGCAGCAGTACGGGCAACGTGGTATGATTGCAAGCGACCTGTTTGACGCGGTTCGCGTGCTAATTAATCAATAATGCGCTGGCTTACGCTGGTTTTGTTTTGTGGAAAGTAAATTAATGTCGTATCCCCACTCTACCTTTTATGCCAAAACACCTGAAGAAACAGAGGTGTTGTCAAAAGATTTAGCCTCGGCGGTTGCTGCGCAATCGCCCATTGAGGCGGTGATTTATTTAGACGGCGATCTCGGGGCGGGAAAAACCACCTTTAGTCGCTATTTTATTCAATCACTCGGTCACAATGGCAGTGTAAAAAGCCCAACTTATACGCTGGTTGAGCCCTATGAGTTGGAAACCGTGTCTGTTTACCATTTTGATTTATACCGGTTGGCTGACCCAGAAGAGCTAGAATTTATGGGCATTCGCGATTATTTCGGCGACGGAACTATCGCGCTAGTAGAATGGTCTGAAAAAGGCGCAGAATACTTGGCATCGCCCGACATAGTGATTAGTATAAATATTGACCCTGCAGGACGCCAATTTAAAATAGAGGCGCGCTCTGCCAAAGGCGCTAAAATACTGCAAAACTGTAAGTGCATTTAGCAAAGAGACGACAAAATACAACGATAAACCTGGTTCAACAGGTACGCAAAGGCGAAGTAAGGCTTAACTATGGTGCGCAAAATATTATGGGTAATGAGCTTGTGCATATGGGCGCAAATTGTCTTCGCTGCCCAAAATAACATTGATGGCCTTCGCATTTGGCCATCAACAGACTCCACCCGCGTGGTTTTTGATATGTCGGGTGCACCAGAATTTAGCTACTTTACGTTAAAAAATCCCCATCGTTTGGTTATCGATTTACCCCGAACTTCCGACAAAGCAAAATTGAAAACTGCCGATAAAACTGGCTCGTTGGTTAAAAGAGTACGCTACTCCACGCCTAAAAATAAGCAATCGGCGCGCATTGTTATTGAACTTAATCGCGCAGCCACCCCCTCTATTTTTGCTATGGCGCCCACCCACCCTTATGGGCATCGGCTTGTGGTCGATTTAAAAGACAGTGCCCCTGTGACGGCGAAGCCACAACAGAATACCGTGGTCATGGACGAAAGCCACAGCCAACGAGATAGAGACATCATCGTGGCAATTGACGCGGGCCATGGCGGCCACGACCCGGGTTCAGTGGGGCCTGCTGGCACCTATGAAAAACATATCACCTTAAGTATTGCCAAAAAGCTCGAAGCTATGGTGAACGACGAGCCCGGTATGCGCGCGATTATGACCAGAAGCGGCGATTATTATATTTCTCCCAATCAGCGGCCTGAAATTGCTCGCCAGAAAAAAGCGGACTTACTTATTTCCATCCATGCCGATGCATTTAGTCAGCCGCAACCGAAAGGCGGGTCGGTATGGGTATTATCAATGAGAAGGGCCGACACCGAGTTAGGTCGATGGTTGGAGAAATCAGAGCGCCATTCAGAGTTGCTAGGTGGGGCTGCTGAAGTCATTAACGATAAATCAAGCGAGCGATACTTAACAGAGACCATACTGGGTTTATCGATGGATCATAGTATGGCCACAAGTCATGACCTTGGAAATAAGGTTGTGGAAGAATTGAAGCAAGTGACATCCCTCCATAAGAAACGACCGCAAGCGGCCAGTTTTGCTGTACTCACTGCACCAGATATTCCTTCCATATTGGTTGAGGTCGGGTTTATTTCAAATCCGCAGGAAGAGAAAAACCTTAACTGGGCGAAGCATCGTGAACGCCTAGCCAATGCCATGTTCAGTGCAACTAAGCGGTATTTCAAACAAGTACCACCGGATGGCACGTTATGGGCGTCGATGAGATCGTCAAACCGAACGCACAAAGTAAAAAGTGGGGAGTCGCTTTCTCTGCTAGCACAGCGTTATAATGTTAAAGTCAGTAGCCTTAAAGCGGCGAACAATCTCAACAGTGACGTTGTACGAATCGGGCAAGTACTTAGCATTCCAAGTACCTAATTTCCTCACATTAAAACAGTAAACAGGTTTTCCTTTGCCTATACAGTTATTATCCCCCCAGTTGGCGAACCAAATCGCCGCCGGCGAAGTGGTAGAGCGCCCCGCCTCCGTAGTTAAAGAGCTATTGGAGAACAGCCTTGATGCGGGTGCCAATCGAATCGAGGTTGAAATCGAAAAGGGGGGGCATAAACGTATTCTCATTCGTGATAACGGCAAAGGGATCGCGAAAGATGAACTTCAACTTGCGCTAAGTCGTCATGCCACCAGTAAAATAGTCACCCTTGATGACCTAGAGCATATCATGTCATTGGGGTTTCGTGGTGAGGCGCTAGCCAGTATTAGTTCGGTTAGCCGGTTAACTTTAACCTCAAGGCCTGAAAGCCAATCAGAAGCGTGGCAAGCATACTGTGAAGGGCGCGAGATGGCTGTCACTATTCAACCGGCAGCTCACCCTAAAGGCACCACAATAGATGTGGCCGACCTTTTCTACAATACCCCGGCAAGGCGCAAGTTTCTGCGTACTGAAAAAACAGAATTCCAGCATATTGAAGAGGTGATTAAACGCATCGCTTTAAGTAACCCACAAGCCAGCTTTTTGCTCAAACACAACGGCAAAATGGTAAAACGTTATGTTGCGGATAAGCAGGGGTCACTCGCATCAAGAATTGCTGCCGTGTTAGGTCAGAAATTTATCGAAAATGCGGTACAGGTTAAGGTGGATTATCAAGGTATTTCATTAACTGCATGGCTAGGCAATGAGGTCATGCTTAGAAGCAGTAATGATTTGCAGTTTAGCTTTGTTAACGGGCGTAGTATGCGAGATAAGCTTATAATGCATGCTATACGGCAGGCCTACGAGAGTGTATGGGGAATTGTAGAGCAGCCAGCGTTTGTAGTTTATATGACCATCGACCCCAAAGATGTGGACGTCAATGTTCACCCAGCGAAACATGAAGTCCGTTTTCAGCAAGGCAGGCTGGTACATGATTTTATCTGTAAATCGGTATGCGATGCATTACAGGAAATAAGCGAACCTGAAGCCAGTGAACCTAATAGTGAACACTCAGGTTCAGAGCACACATCCATAGAAGTACCGGTCAAAGCGTTTGAGCACAGTCACGTTAATCATGACTATATTCGCCCGTTAACGAGTACACCACGTTCGCAGCCGGCGCCTCAAGCGCGAGAGTCGGGCACTTATTCATCGCGTCAGTCAAAAGGCCCAAGTGCGGCCTATCAAGCTGGATTTAATGCATTAATGTCGCCAAATGGCAACACTCAAGCCCAGGCGTCAGGTAGAAGCATTGCCAATGAAGCCGCTTTTCAACTGACAAGCTTGTGTAGAATTTACACACAAGGTGAGAAAGTTTTCCTTTTAGAAGTTACTCAATTAGTGCCGTTATGGCTGCTTGAACAATGCAAGAGTGCCGAGCATAGCCAGCCATTATTGATGCCAGTGGCGTTAAATAGTCAGGGGGCTAATGAGGCGACCATTGCACTTTTGCAGCAGCTCAACTTTGAAATCAATCACGTTGCGGGAAAATTTAGATTACAACAGGTCCCCGCCGGAACCCGCCATTTGCCTTGGTTGCGATGGTTCGAAAAACTCATATCTTCCACGTTGAACAATACAGATGATATAGCGTCCTCGTTCCTCATTGATGAAGATGAAGTCGATAAGAATACGGCGTTAGATGTATGGCACTGGTTGGATCAGCAAAGTGATCGTAAACAATGGGAAATGGTTGAGCGATTTGGTAAAGTGCTCGACTTAACCCGTGTGCTTGAGTTTTGGAGAGGTGTTGATGGTTAATGGCACAGAACCTGCAAAACCTGTGATAGCTATCATGGGGCCAACTGCCTCTGGTAAAACGGGTCTGGCACTTGAGCTAGCAGAAAAAGTTGAGTGCGAAATAATCAGCGTAGACTCAGCTTTAGTCTACACTAATATGGACATAGGTACGGCGAAGCCGACGCAAGCAGAAAGGCAGTCGGTACCTCATCATCTTATTGATATTATTGACCCGTCGCAGAGTTACTCGGTGGCGGAATTTTGTCGTGATACCGTTAAGTTAATTGAAGATATACACGGCAGAAACAAGGTGCCAATTTTGGCAGGGGGTACAATGATGTACTTTAATGCCTTGATAAATGGAATTTCGCCACTACCTAAGTCTTATGAAAAGATACGTGCAGAGATAACCACACAGGCTGAAAGCTTGGGATGGTCTAAATTGCATGACGAGTTGTGTCGCGTCGATCCCGTTAGTGGTGCGAGAATTCACCCTAATGATCCGCAACGTTTAACTCGCGCACTAGAAGTTTATCGCAGTACGGGCAAAAACTTGACGTATTGGCAACAAGAGAAAGGTGAGGCTTGCCCTTACCCCATTAGCCAATTCGCTATTGCGCCGTCTGAAAGAAGTATATTGCATGAGCGTATCGCTACGCGCTTTGATATCATGCTTGAAGAAGGTTTTGAACAGGAAGTTAAACAGCTATACGAACGGGGTGATCTAAATGAAGATCTACCTTCTATACGTTCCGTAGGCTATCGGCAAATGTGGCAATACATTGATGGGCAAATGTCGTATGACGACATGCGCGAAAGGGGTATAATTGCTACTCGCCAATTAGCCAAACGCCAGCTCACATGGTTGCGTGGATGGGAAGACGTAACCTGGCTTGACACATTTGCTAAAGATAATTTGACTAAAATTACAGCGAAAGTCACACTCTAACTTAATGGAGTGTGGTATACATTAGACGTGCAGTAGCATTTTTTCCATGCTGCGAATAATAAAAACTAAGGATATCAAATGGCTAAAGGGCAATCTTTACAAGACCCATTCTTAAATGCGTTACGCAAGGAGCGTATACCAGTATCAATTTATTTGGTTAATGGTATTAAGTTGCAGGGACAAGTGGAATCGTTCGATCAGTTCGTCATTCTACTTAAAAACACAGTGAGCCAAATGGTGTATAAGCACGCAATTTCTACCGTTGTGCCTGCTCGCGCTATTACAATGCCGAGCTCAACAGGAGATTCTGAAAATACTAAAAGTGAATAATTTAAAAGGTAACGCGCTTGTTTGACCGTTATGAAGCCGGTGAACAGGCTGTACTTGTTCATGTCAATTTTACCGATGAGAACAACAAAGAAGATTTAGCTGAACTAGAGTTGCTAGTGTCTTCTGCTGGCGTCGCCGCCGCAGATGTATTAACGACGTCTCGCAGTGCGCCTCATGCAAAATTTTTTGTTGGATCCGGGAAAGCGGAAGAGATAGCGGCAGCTGTAAAAGCGCACGACGCTAATGTCGTTATCTTCAACCACGCACTATCACCTTCACAGGAGCGTAACCTAGAAGCGGTTTGCAAATGTCGGGTGCTAGATAGAACTGGGCTTATCCTCGATATATTCGCCCAACGAGCCAGAACACACGAAGGTAAGCTTCAAGTTGAACTGGCCCAGTTGCGTCACATTTCAACCCGGCTTATTCGGGGTTGGACTCACCTTGAAAGACAAAAAGGTGGGATAGGTCTACGTGGGCCGGGTGAAACCCAGCTTGAAACCGACCGTCGTTTACTGCGAGGACGAATAAAAGCTATCTTGCGCCGTTTGGAAAAAGTACAAAAGCAGCGGGAGCAAGGTAGACGTTCAAGAAAACGTGCGGAAATTCCTACTGTATCCTTAGTGGGTTATACCAACGCAGGAAAATCTACCCTTTTCAATACAATAACCGATTCACATGTTTACGCAGCTGATCAGTTGTTTGCCACGCTAGACCCTACGCTTAGAAAAATTGAACTGAAAGACGTAGGGCCAGCTATATTGGCCGATACAGTTGGGTTCATACGTCACCTGCCTCATGATCTGGTTGCTGCGTTCAAAGCAACACTGCAAGAAACGCAAGAAGCAGACTTACTCTTACATGTAGTGGACATTGCCGACGCGAAATATCGTGAAACCATGGACGAAGTGAACAACGTATTGGAAGAAATAGATGCGGGCGACATTCAACAATTACTTATCTGTAATAAGATTGATAAACTTGAAGACGTTGAACCGCGTATAGAACGAAATGAAGACGGTATTCCAACTCGCGTCTGGTTGTCAGCTCAGACTGGCGAAGGTACCGAGTTACTGTCTCAAGCGCTTAGTGAATGCTTGGCAACAAGTATGGTAAATTACACGCTTAAAATCCCACCTGCGCAAAGTCGTCTTCGCGGAGTGCTATACGAATTAGACTGTATAGCAAACGAAGAATATGACAGCCACGGGGATTGGGTCGTCGATGTGCGTATGCAAACGGCAGACTGGAATAGGCTTGAAAAGCGTTTGGAAAACGGAATATCAGAGTATGTTGTGCGACATTAACCGTGCTTAAATTAACACGGCAATGCATGCGAATTTCAAAAATAAAACTGTAATCTATGGAGTATCAGCATGGCTTGGAATGAGCCGGGTGGCAATAATAACGACCCGTGGAAAAACCGCGGCGGACGCGATCAAGGTCCCCCGGATTTAGATGATGTATTTAAGAACTTATTTGGTAAGTTTGGTAAATCTGGTGGCAATGGTGGCTCAGGCAAAAGCTTGGGTGGCATTGGTGCCGGTATACTAATTGGCCTCATCGTTGTCATATGGATCATCAGTGGTTTCTATACCATACGTGAAGCAGAACGTGGCGTAGTGCTGCGCTTTGGTGAATATTATCAACAGGTTGAACCTGGCTTACGCTGGGCACCTACTTTTGTCGATTCTGTTATTCCTGTCGATGTGCAGTCTATCCGCGATAAATCTTCTTCTGGCTCTATGTTGACTGAAGACGAGAACGTGGTAGATGTTCAAATGGAAATGCAATATCGCGTGGTTGACCCATTCCGATGGACGTTTGCCGTAGAGAACCCTGAAATGAGCCTCAGTCAGTCGCTTGATAGCGCCATCAGATATGTAGTGGGTCACTCCACTATGGATGACGTATTGACCGATGGCCGTGAAGTCACTCGTCAACGTGTATGGGAAGAGTTACAGGCAATTATCGAACCTTATAACATGGGTGTATCGATTATTGATATGAACTTCCGTGATGCCCGTCCGCCAGAGCAAGTTAAAGATGCATTTGACGATGCTATTGCAGCCCAGGAAGACGAGCAGCGTTTCATTCGCGAAGCCGAAGCCTACGCTCGTGAGATAGAGCCGCGCGCCCGTGGCCAAGTGAATCGTATGAACGAAGAAGCTCAAGCGTACAAAGAGCAAGTTACACTAGAAGCCCAAGGTGAAGTTGCACGGTTTGAAGAATTACTTCCGCAATACGAGCGTGCGCCTGAAGTTACTCGGGAACGTATCTATTTGGAAACGATGCAACAAGTACTTAGCGCCACGAGTAAAATCCTAGTGGACAGCAAAAGCGGGAACAACATGATGTATCTTCCGCTAGATAAAATAATGGAACGTCAGCAAAACAGTTCAACGCCTCGCTCTCGCAGCACCTTAGAAGGTTTGCAAATGCCAGTGCTTGATGAAGGGCAACGCAGCCGTAACAGCGCGCCCTCAACAGGGTTACGTGGCGAAAGTTACAGAGAGGGGAGATAATCATGATTAAGAATTTAGCGATTGCAATTTTAGTCTTAGTTGTCGTGCTAATGTCTGGCGCCTTATTTGTGGTCAAAGAAGGCGAGCGCGCCATTGTTATCCAATTTGGTAAAGTGCAGCGTGATGATGCAACTGGAGACACCAAAGTGTTTACCCCTGGCCTGCATTTTAAATTGCCTTTTATTGACTCGGTTAAGCATTTAGATGCGCGTGTTCAAACGTTAGATGACTCGCCAGACCGTTTCGTTACAAGTGAAAAGAAAGACTTAATTGTTGATTCTTACGTTAAGTGGCGTATTGATGATTTTGCGCGTTATTATCTATCCACTGGCGGTAACAAACTGCAAGCCGAAGCCCTATTGAAGCAAAAAGTGAACAATGGCCTTCGTTCTGAATTTGGTACACGTACCATCGGTCAGATTGTGTCTGGCGAACGTTCTGCATTGATGAACCAAGCAATGGAGCAAGCCGCAACATCATCTGACGCGTTGGGTATTGAAATTGTTGATGTGCGTGTTAAGCAGATTAACCTACCGACTGAGGTGAGCAACTCTATTTTCCAACGTATGCGTGCAGAACGTGATGCAGTGGCAAGAGAGCACCGTTCAGAGGGTCAGGAGCAAGCTGAGGTGATTCGTGCAAACATTGATGCAAAAGTTACCGTTATGTTGGCTGATGCTGAACGTAATGCAAGACAGCTTCGTGGTGAAGGTGATGCACTTGCAGCACAAATTTATGCTGATGCTTACTCTAAAAACGCAGAGTTTTATAGCTTCCTACGCAGTATGGATGCCTATAAAGCCAGTTTTGACAGCAAGCAAGACGTCATGGTCATTGGCCCCGATAGCGATTTCTTCCGTTACATGAATGGCTCGAAAGGTAAGAACTAATTTACCTCACCTAGTTAAACAAAAACCAGCTGCTTTGCAGCTGGTTTTTTTACGCCTAATTTACGCCTCTCTATTCTCTCTGTTTTTACCCCCTCTGCCCAATTGCGACAAAATCGGGTAAAATACACGCGAAAATTACATATTATAAAAATCAGCTTATTGGTACGGCACCGCAGAGCACCCTGCTGACGGGTCGGTAAGTATGAGATAAAAACGACAGGGGAATACTTTGATTCCGGATAATTCAAACACCCATTCTGCCGATAAAAACGGCGGAAATAGTGGGCTATTTTCGCGATTTCTTTCCACCGTAGAGTGGTTAGGGAATTTGCTTCCACACCCAGTAACGCTTTTTGCACTCCTTTCTGTGTTTATTGTATTGCTTAGCGGCGTACTGGGCTATTTTGATATTGCCGTGGCTGACCCTCGCCCTGAAGGCGCGAAAGGGCGCGAAGCTGACGGCATGATTGAAGTAATATCATTGATGAGCGCAGAAGGCCTGCAGCGCATCGTTACAGGATTAGTGACTAATTTCACGGGGTTTGCGCCGCTTGGTACAGTATTGGTCGCCCTTCTTGGGGTTTCTGTTGCTGAGCACTCAGGGCTATTGTCAGCGGCAATGCGTGCATTGGTAATGAACGCCTCTAAACGGGCGGTAACCTTCGCCATTGTGTTTGCCGGCATTATTTCCAATACGGCAAGTGAATTAGGTTATGTTGTACTTATTCCATTGGCTGCCATGATTTTCCATTCCTTGGGTCGTCATCCCTTAGCCGGTTTAGCCGCAGCATTTGCTGGGGTTTCTGCGGGTTATAGCGCCAACCTTTTATTAGGTACAGTAGACCCGCTTCTGTCTGGAATTACTGAGGCCGCCGCGCACATGATAGATCCAGATTACACCGTGGGGCCTGAAGTTAACTGGTACTTTATGTTTGTCAGTACCTTCGTGGTGGCCACTATGGGCGCCTTGGTCACTGAAAAGGTGGTAGAGCCAAGATTAGGGAAATTTGATGAAGCCGACGCCCCGGATGATTTAGCCGTTCAAAGTATGCACAAACCTACGGCCTTAGAGAAAAAAGGATTAGTGTGGGCTGGTGTGTCGTTTCTTGTGGTGTGTGGAATATTGGCGTTAACCGTGGTGCCAGAAAGCGGAATTTTGCGTCACCCAGAAACCGGTGCGGTGCCAGGCTCGCCATTTTTAAAAGGCATTGTTGCTTTTATCTTTGTCACTTTTGCGGTGCCAGGCTTTGTTTACGGTAAAATCACTGGCACCATGAAAAACGACAAGGATGTGATTAACGCCATGGCGAAAAGCATGGGCGCCATGGGGCTGTATATCACCCTGGTGTTTTTTGCTGCGCAGTTTGTGGCGTTTTTCAAATGGACGAATTTAGGTACAGTATTGGCCGTGAAGGGCGCAGCCCTGCTTCAGGCTGTGGGTTTAGATGGCCCGTCTGTGTTTATTTTATTCATTTTAATGTGTGGTGTGGTTAACTTATCTTTGGGTAGTGCATCTGCACAATGGGCGGTAACCGCCCCCATCTTTGTACCCATGCTAATGCTGATTGGTTATTCGCCAGAGGTTATTCAAGCTGCCTATCGAATAGGAGACTCCGTCACCAATGTCATTGCGCCAATGATGAGCTATTTTGGCTTAATTCTCGCGATGGCCGCTAAATACAAAAAAGACCTGGGAATGGGAACATTGATAGCAATGATGCTGCCTTACTCCATGGTGTTTATTGTAGGGTGGACTATTCTCTTTTACATTTGGGTATTTTTGCTAGGTATGCCAGTGGGGCCAGGCGCTGCCACCTATTACCAGCCCTAGAAAGTTATTTTTCTTTTATCATAAAAAGGCGGTTTAAACCGCCTTTTTAATCGTTTTTTCTTGTTAGGCCAATCGCCGTATATTTCTCTCACTTGCGATCATAATTAGCGCTAATTCAGTATAATAAGTACATCCTTTAAAAATACCAAACGCGGAAAGAATTCATGAAATACAAAAGTAATACGGGCTTTACTCACGCGCAAAAAGACAAAATAGGCGTGTTGATTACCAACCTGGGAACCCCAGAAAGCCCAACTGCCACTGCGTTAAGACCGTATTTAAAAGAGTTTCTTTCCGACCCCCGTGTTGTTGAAGTACCAAAAGCCATATGGTGGTTTGTACTTAATCTTATTATTTTAAACACGCGCCCGAAAAAGTCAGCGGAAGCCTATGCCACGGTATGGACAGATGAGGGGTCGCCCCTATTGTCTATTACCAAAGCGCAATCAAAAGCGTTAGAAGCCCGGTGCAAAACCGAGTATGGCGATGATGTGGTTGTGGATTATGCCATGCGATATGGCAATCCTTCGGTATCTAGTGTCATAGACAATATGCTAGCAAAAGGCGTGAGAAAGCTGGTTGTATTGCCACTGTACCCACAATATTGTGCGTCTACTACGGGTTCTACATTTGATGCGGTGGCTGCCGATTTTACTAAACGCCGTTGGTTACCAGAATTGAGATTCGTCAATAATTACCACGATAGAGACAGTTACATTACCGCGCTGGCGAACAAGGTAAAAGCGCATTGGTCCACGCATGGTAAAGCGCAAAAACTGGTGCTTTCTTATCACGGTATTCCGAAGCGCTACCTCATGAATGGCGACCCCTACCATTGTGAGTGTCACAAAACCTCGCGTTTACTTGCAGAAAAGCTGGGCTTGGCACACGATGAATACATGACTACATTTCAGTCTCGATTTGGCCGTGAAGAGTGGTTAACTCCCTATACTGACGAAACCATGAAGTCATTGCCTGATAAAGGCGTTAAATCTATTCAGGTTATGTGTCCAGGCTTCTCTGCCGATTGCTTGGAAACCATAGAGGAAATTGGTGAAGAAAACCGAGAATACTTTATGGAGGCTGGCGGCGAAAAGTATGAGTATATCCCAGCGTTGAATAGCGACGATGAACATATGGATGTAATTTTCGACATTGTTAAGGAAAATCTGCATGGTTGGCAACTAGGCGGTGAAAACGCCTTACGCGCAGACCTTGCTCGTGCGCTTGGCGCGACGAAGTAACCTTTTGAAAGTGGAGAAGCAACATGGAAGTTAAAGCACCCAAAGCCTTACTTAAAGCGCAGAAGCTCGCCAACCTTCTAGACACGGCAATTAAGCTTCCTTTCATTCCGATTCGTATAGGCCTAGATTCTATTGTTGGCCTTATTCCTGGGGCGGGTGATGCGTTGATGTTGTTAATTTCATTGCGTATTGTTTGGCTGGGGAAGTCATTGGGGATGCCTAAAGCGCTGGTAGCGCAAATGGTTAAGAACTCAGCGATAGATTTTGGCTTGGGCTTTGTTCCGTTTATTGGTGATTTGATTGACGTCTTTTACAAAGCCAACCAAAAAAACGTGCGTCTTATGGAGCGCTGGTGGATAAGCCAGAACAAAGAGAGCGTGGATGTCGCTACCCAACAGAAATTGGCTCAATGGGAAGCCGGTTTAGATAAGTAGCAGGCGTTAGTCCGCCAAATGGATAGGGCTGTCATTAAATAAGATCAATCGTTAATTATACTCCCTCCGTAGCAAGAGTATCTTGGTGCATTCCTGCGCCAATACACCGCATGGAGTATATGAGCAATGAAAGCGTCTGATTTATTTGTTAAAGCCCTAGAAGCCGAAGGTGTAGAGTATATTTTCGGGATCCCCGGCGAAGAAAATCTAGACTTGTTAGAGTCGCTTCGCACATCCACAATCAAACTCATATTAACACGCCATGAACAAGGGGCGGGCTTTATGGCCGCCACTTACGGGCGACTCACGGGAAAGGTGGGTGTATGCCTTGCTACCTTGGGGCCGGGGGCCACAAACCTGGTTACGCCCGCCGCCTATGCACAGCTAGGTGCGATGCCCATGTTAATGATAACCGGTCAAAAGCCGATTAAAACCAGCAAGCAAGGCCGTTTTCAGGTTATCGATATTGTTGACATGATGCGGCCAATCACAAAGTTTACAGCCCAAGTTGTCAGTGGAGATAGAATACCCTCCATGGTGCGCGAAGCGTTTCGCCTTGCTCATGAAGAGCGTCCAGGTGCTGTGCATATTGAATTGCCAGAAGATATTGCGGTAGAAACCACGACCCAACCTTTACTATCCCCCAGCCTAACTCGACGCCCTATCGCTGAATACAAAGCCATTGCCAATGCTATAGACATGATTGAGCAGGCTACCTCTCCTTTGCTGCTGATTGGCGCAGGTGCAAATCGCAAGCTAACGGCAAAAATGTTGCGTGAATTTGTAGATAAAACCTGTATTCCTTTTGTGACTACCCAAATGGGCAAAGGCGTTCTGAATGAAAGCGACCCTAGGTTTGCTGGCAACACAGCGTTATCAGACAACGACTTTGTACACCGTGCCATTGAACGTGCCGATCTCATCATTAATGTGGGCCATGACGTGGTGGAAAAACCGCCCTTTTTCATGCATCACAATGGCAAAAAGGTGATTCATATTAATTTTGAATCCGCCGCTGTGGACCCGGTATATTTTCCTCAAGCGGAAGTGATAGGCGATATTGCAAATAGTGTTTGGCAAATAAAAGAAGGGATTGAGCCACAAGAAGCGTGGAAGCTCGACTTTTATAAAGATGTTCATGAGGCGTATGTACAACATAGAGCTGAAGCCGAAAACGACAGTCGCTTCCCTATTTTACCTGAGCGTTTTGTTAGGGATATTCGCAAGGTCATGCCGGACGAGGGAATCGTCACCTTAGATAATGGCGTTTATAAAATTTGGTTCGCACGCAATTATCCAGCCTACCACCCAAATACGTTACTTCTTGATAACGCGCTAGCTTCTATGGGCGCAGGCTTACCATCGGCCATTGCCGCAAAGTTGGTGAAGCCTGATGTGCCAGTACTTAGCGTGTGCGGCGACGGGGGATTTATGATGAATAGTCAGGAAATTGAAACCGCCGTACGGTTAAAGCTAGATTTGGTTGTGATCATATTGCGTGATGACGCGTACGGAATGATTAAGTGGAAGCAAGCACACATGACGTTCGATGAATTTGGCTTAGATTATCACAACCCTGATTTTGTGAAATATGCGCAAAGCTATGGTGCCAAAGGCTGGCGGGTGGATAGTGCAGATATCCTCATTCCTATGGTGGAGAGTTGTTTAAATAACCCCGGAGTACATGTGATTGATTGCCCCGTGGACTATAGCCAAAACGACAAAACGCTTAATCAGACGATTGCTGAATTAAGTGCCAAACTTTAAGGAGTTATTATGTTGAAGGATAGCTATCCCTACTATTTAGCCAGTGAAGCGGTATATGCAAATACAGATTTAGAGGTAACTAATAAATACACCGGTGAGTGTGCCACTCGTGTGGCACTCGCGGACGCCGAGGTTATTGATAAGGCCATCGCAGCCGCTGAGCAGGCACAAGGCGCAGTGACCGCGTTAGCGCCTTACCAGCGACAAGCCATACTCGAACATTGTGTGAAGCGATTCACCGAGCGCGCTGATGAACTTGCAAAAGCATTATGTATAGAAGCGGGTAAACCTATTAATGATGCTAAAGGTGAGGTAACACGCCTTATCGATACTTTCAAAATCGCGGCTGAAGAATCAGTAAGAATTAACGGCGAGGTTGTTAACCTAGAAATTTCAGCCCGTGCGAAAGGGTATCAAGGCATGACGAAGAAGGTGCCCATTGGTCCTTGTTCTTTTATCTCGCCATTTAATTTTCCGCTCAACCTTGCTGCCCATAAAGTTGCACCGGCTATTGCAGCAGGCTGTACTTTTGTACTTAAGCCAGCATCACGGACGCCAATAGGCGCGTTGATCATTGGTGAAGTATTGGCAGAAACAGATTTACCTAAAGGGGCGTTTTCTATTTTGCCTTGCAGCCGAGACGGCGCAGATTTGTTCACCACCGATGAACGTTTAAAGCTGCTTAGCTTTACTGGCTCTCCTGACGTGGGTTGGGCACTGAAAGCGAAAGCGGGGAAAAAGCCTGTGGTGCTGGAACTTGGCGGGAACGCGGCTTGCGTAGTGGATGAAGATGCGGATATTAACGACGCCATACAGCGTATTATCATTGGCGCTTATTATCAATCGGGTCAAAGTTGTATCAGCGTGCAAAGGTTGCTTGTTCATCGCAGCATTTACGATGAATTTAAACAGGCCTATGTGGACAAGGTGAGTAACTTGGTTGCAGGCGATCCTGCAAGCGAAGATACCTTTATTGGGCCGATGATTTCAGAGTCGGAAGCTGAACGCTTACACAATTGGATTGAGCGCGCGAAAGAGGAAGGTGGCACCATTTTGTGCGGCGGTAAAAGAAAGGGCGCAATGCTTGAGGCCACGGTAATGGAAAATGTACCTAAAGCCTGCGACGCCAGTGCAGAAGAAGCTTTTGGGCCTCTTTCTGTGCTGTATCCGTTCGACCACTTTGAGGAAGCGCTAGAAGAAGTGAATAACAGCCGCTATGGATTACAAGCCGGTGTATTTACCCGTGATATCTATAAGGCCCATCAAGCTTGGAATACGTTAGAAGTCGGTGGAGTGGTTATTGGAGATGTGCCCAGTTGGCGGGTGGATAACATGCCTTACGGTGGCGTGAAGGACTCTGGTTTAGGGCGCGAAGGTATTAAGTACGCCATAGAAGATATGACGGAAACGCGCCTAATGGTAATTCGAACACCGTAAGCCATGATTCACGCTGAAAGGGCTATGTAGCCACAAAACAGTATGCTGTTATTCCGCTGCGTGGGCCTCTAGAACAGAAAGCGGAATAATATCGAGTGCGCGCTCATGGGTGGCAGCTAATCGTACTTTGGGTGCCACGCCCGCTTCATATGCCTGAAGCCATCGAGCGGCGCATAAACACCACCTATCGCCCGCTAACAATCCTGGAAATGCCATGCTTGGCCATGGCGTAATGAGATCATTACCTTGTTGAAGAGAAAACTGCAGAAATTCGTCAGTCATGACTGCGCAAACACTGTGATTGCCCACATCGGCGTCGGGCACATAGCAGAATCCTTCCCGCGTAAAACCCGTATTTCCGCAACAGAGTTGTAGCGGGTTACCATAAACATTTTTTGCATTTGCCAAAATCAAAAGCCTCAGTTACAACGTATACACTTTAGGTAAAGTCCAAGCAGCCACACGCAGGTAGCCTGTGGGGGTAGTATGACAAAGCCTCTCACACTTAGTACATTATAGATAATAAATAAAAGGCATAGCGACTTCCTCATGATAGACAAAAGCGAAAAGTCAGCGCCGATCAATTTATCAACGGCAGAAATTGCCCGCTTTGATGCTCTAGCAGAAAGTTGGTGGGACCCAAACGGTAAGTACAAAACGGCTTTAGACTTTAATCGAGCAAGATTAGAGGTTATTGAGCAGCAAATACGTCAACACTTTAACCGACAACATGTAGACGCACCTTTCGACAACCTTTCTATCGTTGATATTGGTTGTGGTGGCGGCTTAATCAGTGAACCTTTAGCACAAAAAGGGGCATTGGTGACAGGGGTAGATGCCAGTGCTACCAGTATTGAAGTCGCAAAACGTCACGCCAAAGCCAACCAGATACACGTTGACTACCGCCATCAACTGGCTTCGGAGCTTGCTAGCGACGGTGCGCAGTTTGACGTGGTTATCAATGCTGAGGTGGTTGAACACGTACCCAATCAACAACAATTAATAAAAGAATGCGCGCAACTGGTTAAGCCTGGCGGTTTACTGATTCTGGCTACCCTTAATCGCACTGTGAAGAGCTTTGTCATTGCGATAGTAGGGGCGGAATATGTGATGCGTTACTTACCTGTAGGCACGCATGACTGGCGAAAGTTTGCTAAACCTAGCGAGCTTGATGCATGGTCTGGGGAACATCTCACGCTAAAGTACCAAACGGGAATGACACTGAATCCGTTTACCGGTAAATGGAAGCTAAGTGCTAGCATGGCAGTCAATTACCTGCTTTGCTTTGAACGTACCCTAGCTGGATGAGGTTATGAGAAGCGCCATACCCTGTTAAGTCATACCTGATAATATTCAATTGCTGAATAGTTCACCCCCTTTCATCGTTATTTGTATCTGTTAAATCTGGCCAGTATGCTAAGCATGTTAATAAAATGTTAGGTATGCTTATGAAAATCTATGAAACCCGCACCGCCCCGAACCCTCGCCGGGTACGCATGTTTTTAGCAGAAAAAGGCATTGACGTAGATTACGTTCAGGTCGACATTCAAAAGGGCGAGAATTTAAGCCCCGAAATGCGAGCTAAAAACCCTTTAGGGAAAATTCCCATTTTAGAGCTAGATGACGGCACCTGTATCGCTGAAACCGATGCTATTTGTACGTACTTTGAAGCGCTGCAACCCGAGCCTCCATTAATGGGTAAAACGCCCGTTGAAAAGGGCATCATTTCCATGTGGCAGCGCCAGGTTGAGTTAGCCTTTATGATGCAAGTCGGCATGTGTTTTCAACATACCACTGGGTATTTCAAAGACAGAATGGTGCCGGTACCAGAGTATGGCGAACAGGCTGGAATAAACGCCGCCAAGTACCTGTCTATCTTAGAACGCCGGTTGGCCAACAATGCGTATATTGCGGGTGATCACTTTTCAATAGCTGATATTACGGCAGTGTGTGCCATCGATTTTGCTCGTGTTGTTAAAATTCGAATAAGGGAAGATCACACGCATTTACAGCGTTGGTATGACGCCATAACCCACCGAGCGAGCGCAAAAGCCTAATGATAGAACTTTATACAGCTGCAACGCCGAATGGCTGGAAAGCCTCAGTCGCCCTTGAAGAAATGGAAATTGACTATCAGGTGCATGGGGTTAATTTAATGAAAGGGGAGCAGAAGCAGCCTGACTTTCTAGCCATGAACCCGAATGGTCGTATCCCCGTGATCATTGATAAAGCGAATGATGACTTTGTCGTTTTTGAGTCTGGTGCCATTATGATTTACTTGGCAGAGCGTAGTGGAAAGTTTCTACCTAAGGATGCCAAAAAGCGAAGCCAAGTTTTACAGTGGTTAATGTTCCAGATGGGCGGCGTTGGCCCCATGATGGGTCAGGCAAACGTGTTTCATCGCTATTTAGACGAGAAAATTCCTGTTGCTATCCACCGTTACCAAAATGAAGTTAGGCGCCTGTTTACCGTCTTGGACGGACATTTGAGCCACAACGAATACCTAGTAAACGATTACAGTATTGCTGATATGGCCAACTGGTGTTGGGTGCGCACTTATGAATGGTCGGGGGTAAGCATAGAGGGGTTAGCGAATTTACAGCGCTGGAAAAACAGTATTGAAGATAGGCCCGCTGCGCGCCGAGGAGTCGCAGTACCTAATAAAATAGATAAGGAAGACCTATTAAAAGGGGCTAAAAGCGTGGTAACCCGTTAAAAAGCGAGATTAGTCTTTAGTATAAAAAACAGTTATTGATACTTGAGACTTGCCAATACAGCAATTATGGTAATACAAACAATAAGTATTTCTAAAAAGGATTTTAAATGAAAGTTGTCTATAGTTGCTTGGTGATACTGTGTTTCTTGTTTTTAAGTATTAAACCGGCTCTCTCTTCTTTGCCCCTTGACGATTTTGTTAAGCACGGCGACTACCTTGACCTCAAGTTATCACCCGACGGCAAACACCTAGCCGCCCGTGTTAGGGCAGACAACCGTGTATTCATGGTTATTCTCGAAACAAACTCCATGAAACCGGTGGGTGGACTAAAACCGGATAAAAGGGACATTATCCACTCCGTTAATTGGGTCAGTAATGAAAGGGTGGTGTTTGAATATGCCGAAAAGACCCATAATTTTGACCAGCCAATTCCCACCGGTGAGCTATACGCAGCCAATATTGATAACAGCCATAGGTTGATGATCTATGGCTATAGAGCCGGTGATGCAAAAGTTGGAAGCCGCATATCAAACAGAGAAGACAATTTCGCTACTCAGGAAATATTGAGTTACCTAGAACACGACAAAAAGCACATTCTTATTATTGAATACCCTTGGTCGAAAGAGGGGAATACCTACTACGATGCAAGAAAACGTGAGCCTATCATTAGTAAACTTAACGTTTTCAACGGTAAGAAGCGAAAAGTTGAAGTGTTACCTCACCCCGGCGCGGTGGCTTTTGCAAACCGTAAGGGTGAGGTTAAATTCATGAGCTGGCGCACGAAAGAGGGAGATTACTTTAGCGGGTATCGACAAAATAGCGATGCGCCTTGGCAAGATTTAGGCACAGCACTAGGTATTTCAGACTCGCTGTCGCCGGTAAAATTAAGTAAAAATGGTCAGCAGCTCATACTACTGGGCCGCCCGCCAGAAACCGGCATTTTGACCTATTATCAATACGATTTTGGTTCTGCCACGTTAACCACGCTTTTTACTGGCCATAAAACAGACATAGAATCTTATACGTCAAATGAAGCGGGTGTACCCGCAGTTGCATTGACATTCCCTGGGGCGTCAGAGTATGTCTATAGTAGTGTGGAATCTCGCACTGTGGACATTCATAAGATGCTTGCCGAAGCTTTTGCGGGTCAAACAGCCATGATTTCCAGCAGAAGTGCAGATGGTTCTAAACTACTGGTTCACGTTAGCAGTGATATCAACCCAGGCGAATACTATCTTTTCCAACGAGATACCCTAAAAGCAAAATTTTTGTGGGCTAATGCGTCTTGGATTGACCCTCGTACGTTAAGCAAAATGATGCCTGTTCAGTTCAATACTGACGATGACGTTACCCTGAATGGGTACCTGACGTTGCCGAAACACACCACAGCGAAAAAGCCCCCCCTTGTGGTCATGATCCACGGTGGGCCACACCAGCCTGGAACCCGAGATTATTGGGAGTACAACCCTGAAGTTCAACTCATGGCCAACGAAGGGTATGCGGTATTGCAAGTTAACTATAGAGGCAGCTATGGTTACGGCGACGAGTTTCGAAAGAAAGGCTATAGAGAGTGGGGAGGTAAAATGATTGATGATATTACCTTCGCAGCCAATTGGGCGATAGACAAAGGCTATGTAGATGGCAATAGTGTCTGTGTATACGGCGCCAGTTACGGTGGGTACGCGGCCTTAATGTCGGCGGTAAAAGCGCCTGACTTGTACAAATGCGCGATTGGGTACGTGGGTATTTACGACCTTAACTTCATGTTTACTGAAAGTGATATTCCCAACAGCTGGGGCGGGAAAGAGTATTTACAACGTGTACTTGGGAACGATCCTCAGCAGCTTCGTGCATTCTCGCCTCTTTATCATGTGGATAAAATTAAAGCGAACGTCATGCTTATTCATGGCTCAAAAGATACTCGCGTGCCTGAAGTGAACTCTGAAGCTTTATACAACGCGCTTAAAAAACAAGGTAAAACCCCTTTGTACTTGAAGTACAAGCAAGCGGGCCACGGCGTATATGATGAACAAAACAGAAAAGAATTGTATCAAGGGCTGCTAAATTTTCTTGCGCGTAATATTAAAGGCGCCTAGTTTTAGAGAAAACCCGTTAACGAGTTAAAGGAAGTGGTGAATCACTTCCTTTCTTTATGGCTTAGTGGGTGTGAAATTTAGTAGTAGTTAGCAATTAAAGGCAAATTAGCGCTGCCGATAGACTGGGCTTTACTGCCAACTTCGCCCGCTTTTACGCCCCCGAAATTAACGCCTCGATGGTCTACATTAGCAAGTGCCGTTTTTGTTTTCTCTACCAGCTGCTGCTTTATTTTTAGTGGCATAGCCCCTTCAATAATAACGCCGTCAAGATCAAGCAAGGTAAAGGCACAGTGTGCAGCGTGAGCTAACCCCAATGAAGCTTGCTGTATCCAATTATCCAATACTTCACCATAAGCAGGCCAATGTTCAGTGTCATCGTAAATGCGAAGGCCGTTTTCACCTTTATGGGTCAGTGCCTTTTCTAGTAGGTACAAAGATGACTGCGTAATAAGCTGGCTGGATTCTGCGCCATGTGTGCTGTGCGGCGCAAGGAAGGGTAACGAACCTATTGCCCCTGCGTTACCCGATTTACCGGTAAATAAATTACCGTTAATGACCAAGCCGCCACCTAAAAATGTACCCACAAACATATACATATAGTTATTAAGACGTTGGCTATTACCAAAGGCCATTTCTGCGCCACATGCGGCGGTGGCGTCGTTACTGACAAATACCGGTAAATGCAGTTGGTTTTCAAGCTCTTGCTTAATATCAACGGTACGCCAGGCGTTCAACGCTTCAACTGATGCACCAGCTTCTTCAGCCCAACTCCATATTTCAAAGGGCATGGCAACACCCAAGCCTCGAATGCGTGATACACCTTCTTCATTCAGTTGTTGTGCTAAAAGTGCAAAGGCACGCTGTGAAAAGGTAAGTAAAGAGTCTACCGTGGGGTAAGCGATATTTTCATGAAGTGTGGCACGAACGTGACCAGAAAGGTCTAGCAACAGCATGTCATAACTGCGGCGACCAATTTTAAGCCCGACGCTAAATGCACCTTGTGCATTTAGGCCAAAGGGAATTTTGGGTTGGCCTACCCCTCCACGAATCGCGGGCAACCGACACACTAGCCCATCCGCCTCAAGTTTATTAATAATCACTGTCGCTGATTGCGCGGACAGGCCCGTACGCTTGGCTATCTCAGCTTTAGGTAAGGCACGTTCTTGCCTTATAAGCCGTAACATGTCGCGTTCGTTTTGAGTACGAGGGTCGAGAAGGGTTGGAGCTTCTGCAGTCGTCATGTGAGTTGATCATTCCTTCGCGCGGTGTATAACATCATTTATATCATATTTGCTGATTTATTTTGCCTCCCTGCCGTAATAAAAAGATTCATGTTATGTCTAAACTGCCTCGTTATGATTTGTGAAATGAAGTCGCTCACCTAGGTATTTGCACTGTGGTTTTTAGATTACTGTCATAAATATCAACCTACTCTAAAAATTCCCTAGATTCAAAAACATAAAAATCACGACGGTGAGTTTAAAAAACAAACAACGAAATAAATAAATCAACATGGTTGATTTATTTTTCGCGTTGGTGAATACTGTTGCGAATTTGATTAACGAATCATTAACGCATTGGCACTTAATATGAGCAAAGCATGACATACTGCGCTAGGCTCTCAGGTGCGAAAGTGAGCAATGTACTCCAGCAATACCTTCGCTCAAACAAAAAATGTTAATGACTAACTACTTGAAATGCTTTGAGGTGGAAAATGAAAGTTTTATGTTTAGGCGAAGTATTAATCGATATGTTGAGCCAAGGCGCCGCGCCCAAAGAGGGCAATATTCCCGCAATGAAGCCATTCCAGCCTTATGCTGGTGGCGCTCCTGCTAATGTGGCCGTTGGGGTTGCTCAGTTAGGCGGAGAAAGTGCCATGGTGTCGAAAGTGGGTAATGACACTTTCGGCGCATTTTTAACGGAAATGTTAAACCACTATAACGTGAACACCGACCATGTATGGCGTTGTGACAAAGGCAATACAGCTCTTGCGTTCGTCAACCTAGACGCAGATGGTGAGCGCTCTTTTGATTTTTATGTCGACAATGCCGCGCATAAACATATTAACGAAGACGATCTGGCTACAGTAAACTGTGATGAAAGCAGCATATTGCATTTTTGTTCAGGATCTATCGCAGGGCCAGAGCTCATTCCAGGTACAGAATATATTTTAGAGAAAGCTAAGCAAGCCAATATGATGGTGTGTTTAGATATCAATTACCGCCCGGCTTTCTGGGATGATACAGCGAACGCGCCGGGTCGTATTGACGAAGTCGCTAAGAAAGTGACCGTGCTGAAGGCGAGTAAAGAAGAACTGGCTGAATTGTACGGCGAAGAAAATGCCAAAGAAAAAGTCCAGCAATGGTTAGACAGTGGCGTGAAAGTAGTATTGGTTACCGACGGTGGCGAGCCTATTCAATACATCACGCGGGAATTTAGCGGTACGTTAGCGTCACCTAAAATGGATGTAAAAGATACCACAGCAGCTGGAGATTCCTTCATCGGAGGTTTCCTCTATTACCTCACTACGCAGGTGGCCAACACCACAGAATTTAATGCTTGGGTAGAAAGTTTTGAGAATGTGAGTGCTGCAACAGAATTTGCTATTCGCTGTGGCGCGTTCACCGTGACGCAGTATGGCGCATTCAGTGCGTTGCCTACACAAACTGATATTGCACAATAGTTCTGACATATATTGGTGCTACTTATTGCCAGGTTACAGGCAATAAGTAGCCTGCACTTTTAGGTTTCAATGAGCGACTTAACGCTTGCAAGGGTATCGGCTTGTTCGGCCGGTTTATCCCATCTAATTCTGTGGATCCTAGGAAACCGCATAGCAACCCCCGACTTGTGTCTACTTGATGGGTGCACGGCGTCGAAGGCCACTTCAACCACCAAGCTTTTTTTCACTTCCCTTACTGGGCCAAAGCGGCCAATGGCGTTGCGCCTAACCCAATTGTCTAGCTTTTTTAACTCCTCATCGGTAAAGCCCGAATAGGCTTTCCCTATGGGTAGTAACCGCTCACCTTGCCATGCTCCGAAGGTAAAGTCGGAGTAAAAGCTAGAGCGCTTTCCATGCCCACGTTGTGCATACATAATCACCGCATCTACAGTGAGCGCATCTCGCTTCCACTTATACCACTGTCCTTTAGGTCGCCCCGGTACATAAGTGCTATCTAAAAGCTTCAGCATTAAACCTTCTATTGCACGATTTTCACACACGCTTTGATGTAAATCACGCAGGTCATTGACTGAATCGGCCTGCAGTAAGGGTGATAAATGAAGGCGTTCAGGTGCCCCCTTGGACAGGTATTTTTCAAGTTGCTGCCGACGCTGTACTAAAGGAAGGTGAGTCATATCTTTACCGTCTAATACAAGGGCGTCATATACCATAAGGGCAGCGGGCAAGGAGGATAGTAGAGTTTGAGAAGGGCGCTTTTTGTTCAAGCGTTGCTGTAACGCATTGAAGGTGTCTACCGTGTCGCCATGCATGACGAGCAGCTCACCATCTAATACCATATGACCCGATACCGCGCCTAGCAAGTCAGGAAAACTCTGGCTAATATCATCCCCCGTTCTTGAATAAAGCGCCTTTTCAGGGTCGGCGGCACCAGTGTGGCAAGAAAGTTGTACCCGTATACCATCAAACTTGTTTTCTATTTGCCAATCCTTGGGGGTGAACGTATCAATCTCTTTGTCTTCTATGGGGTGGGATAGCATCACGGGGTGAAAGGTCACGTGGCCAGAAATATCTGGTTTTGGCGCCTTGTTGTCTAACCATTCAAGCAGTTCTGTATAAGGTGGCTTTACGCCATGCCACAAGGTTTCAATGTCCTTGATATCTTTATTTCCATAGTCTGCCAATATGTGTTTAATGGAACGGGCAGATACTCCTATTCTAAGCCCTCTAGTGCCCAGCTTAAGTAGTGCCCAGCGTTGCGCGGGTGTCATTTTAGAAAGGTATTGAGCTAAGGTAGTTGATACGTTTTTTCGGCTGACATGTTGAAAGGTTTCTACGGTTTCACTAAGTGAAGGCAAAGGGCTAACGGGCGTGTAGTGAGGCCATAAATGCGCCACAGTTTCACTGACTTCGCCTACATAATCATAACTCATCGCAAAAAGGGCCGGGTCCACGTTTTCGCTAATCAGTTTCTTTATTGTATTTCGCTTAAAAAAGTCGAACTTCAATGTTCCGGCCATGGCTGCAATTGCCCACCCCCTATCCGGATCGGGCGTGGCGGCTAAATAGGCTTTAATAAGCTCCGCTTTCGCATTATTACTCGATGTAAAATACACTTGTTCTAGTAATTCACTGAACGCTTTCACTCATGATGCCCCTTGTTCATCTTCGTCGTAGCCCACTAATGATAAAGCCCTTGCTTTGTAACCCATTTTTTCAGCTTGATACATGAGCGCATCTTCCCTTCCATGAGTAACCCAGACCTCTTTAGGGTTAACTTCTGTGATGGTCTGTAACAGTTCTGGCCAATCGCAATGGTCGGAAATAATTAAAGGTAACTCTGCATTCCGTTGCTTCGCTCGCGCCCGTATCTGCATCCAGCCTGAGGCCATGACGGGGCGAACTTGGGGCAAACTTCGAGACCAGCGGTCGGCCAGGGCTGATGGTGGCGCAAGCACTATTTCTCCCGCCAGAGAAGCTTTGTCGTTCACTTCGCTGACCGGTACAAGCTCGCCTAATGCGATCCCCATTTCTTGATACAGAAGGCACAACTTAATTTGAGCGCCATGAAGGTAAATGGGTTTCGTGTATCCCGCATTTCTTAGCGCCAAAATCACTCGCTGACATTTGCCTAATGCATAGGCACCCACAAGGTGACATCTGTTAGGGAACACAGTAAGAGAGTGAAGCAATTTAGCAATTTCAACGTCAATGGGAGGGTGAGTAAAAACCGGTAAACCAAAGGTGGCTTCCGTAATGAGAATGTCGCATGGGATAACCTTAAATGGCGGACAAGTAGGATCATGTCTGCGTTTGTAATCTCCAGATACCACGAGTCGATAGCCCCCATATTCAATCAGTATCTGACACGAGCCTAAAATATGCCCTGCGGGGAAAAAGGTAACGGCCACTTCACCAAAATGATAGGTCACCTCCATATCAACCACATGCTGCTCTTTGGCCATGTCGTCACCATAACGAGTACGCATAATCGCGAGGGTTTCGCGACTAGCGAATACCTGCTTATGACCAGCCCTCGCATGGTCTGCGTGTCCATGGGTTATTAAGGCTGTGCTCACGTTTTGCATGGGGTCGATATAGAAACCACCGGGTATGCAAAACAAGCCAATCTCATCTGGCTTCATCCACTTTGACGGGTGCACCATGACTCCTACATTAAGGGTGTTTTAACAACGTTGAAAATGGGTACGTTGGTAGGTTGCAATTGGTTGAATATGAAACAAAATAAACCTATGGGAATGAGCAACGTATAGATTTTACTCTGATGTAAGACATCCAACGAGCGTTTATGACAGCCAAGCGGCCAACAATTCCTGACGTTTTTACACATTGGTTTTCGAGTAAGGCATGGCGTTTGCGACCTTATCAAAAGCAAATGTTAGTGAATAAAGATAAGTACAAGGTGACGTTACTAATAGCGCCTACGGGCGCTGGGAAAACCCTATCGGGGTTTTTACCTAGCTTAGTCGAGCTAACTGAAAATCAGCATAAGGGCCTACATACACTTTATATCTCGCCGCTAAAAGCACTGACTCAAGATATTCACAGAAACTTGCTGCAGCCCATTGAAGAAATGGCATTGCCGATTACTGCCGAAACCCGTACCGGAGATACCCCCTCTCATAAACGGCAAAGGCAGCGACGAAAGCCGCCGCATATTTTGCTCACTACCCCAGAGTCTCTTATGCTGATGCTAAGTTATGCGGATGCAGACATTTTGTTTGGCAAGCTTAAGCGGGTGATCATCGATGAAGCGCACAGCTTAAATACGAATAAACGGGGCGACTTTTTATCGCTAGCCTTAGCGCGGCTAAATACGTTGTCGCCCGACCTTCAACGGATAGGGTTATCAGCCACCGTGGCTTACCCCCAAACGTTAGGTGCTTGGTTGGCCGGTAGTGAAAATACGGCTCACGTTATAAAAGTGAAAGCGGGTAAAAAGCCAAAGATAAAAATAGTGAAATCCAAGGCTAGGATACCGTTTGGCGGATTTATGGCGCGCTATGCTATTGATGATATTTACCACGCTATCGCTCAAGCACGCACTGCTTTAGTGTTTGTCAATACGCGAGCACAAGCTGAGATGCTATTCCAACATTTATGGGAAGCCAATACACAGGCGCTGCCCATTGCGCTTTACCATGGCTCTTTGAGTAAAGAGCAAAGGCGAAAAACGGAATCCTTGATGGCTACTGGTGAACTACGAGCTGTAGTGTGTACGTCAGCACTTGAGCTTGGGATCGACTGGGGGGATGTGGATAAAGTCATTCAAGTTGGCGCGCCTAAAGGGGTAAGCCGTTTACTCCAGCGAATAGGCCGAGCCAACCATAGATTGGATGAACCGAGTGATGCGCTTCTTGTGCCAGCAAATAGGTTTGAGGCGCTAGAGTGCCAGGCGGCGATTACCGCGATAAAAAAAGGGCAGCTAGATGGTGAGTCTCCCCAGCCCGGGGCGATGGATATTATCCCTCAGTTCATACTGAATTGTTTGTGTAGTTACCCTAGTACACCTGAAGCGCTGTATAAAGAAATACTAAACGCTACGCCCTATCAAGGGTTGGACAAAGACGACTTTAACAAATTGTGGCAATTCACCCTTGACGGCGGTAGCGCCTTAAATGCTTATGAACGATACCAACGGCTGACTAAAAATAACGATGGCACCTATTCGCCCGCGAACAAGCGAGTGATTCAGCGGCACCGGCAAAATATAGGTACCATAGTCGAAGCAGGAAGATTAAAAGTAAAGCGCATTCGGCGGGGCAATCAAGGTAAAGTTATCGGCGAAGTTGAAGAGTATTTCGCGCAACAGTTAGTGCCAGGAGATACCTTTTACTTTGCGGGGCAAGTACTTAAATTTGAGGCTATCCGCGACATGCAATTACATGCAAAACCGGCGAAGGCGAAAGAAGCAAAAATACCGAGTTATGCCGGAGGGCAAATGCCCTTATCTACGTTCTTAGCCGACGGCGTAAGGGATATTCTTGCTAACCCTTCCATGTGGCGTAATTTACCAGCACAAGTGAAAGAGTGGTTAGGCTTGCAACAAGCTTTCTCAACCTTACCGTCTCCAGGGCAACTGTTGGTTGAACAATTTCCATTTAGACAAACCCATTACACGCTTTTTTATACCTTTGACGGCAGAAAGGCCAACCAAACCTTAGGCATGTTAATTACTCGGCGTATGGAAAAGATGAGCATTAAGCCGCTGAGTTTTAGTGTGACAGACTATGGGCTGTCGATTAGCGCGGTAAATCGTATTAGTGAGGCGCAGCTTACCACCTTATTTCAACCGGATATTCTGGGCGATGAGTTAGAAGACTGGATGTTACAGGCGCCAATGCTGAAGCGTTCATTCAGGCAGGTGGCTGTGGTGAGTGGATTAACGGAGCAGCGCTACCATGCGGCGCAAAAAACCATGAAGCAAGTCACTTTCTCAACCGATTTAATTTACGATACGCTGAGAGAGCACGACCCCAACCATATCTTATTAACCGTAGCCCGAGCAGATGCTGAGCGTGAGCTGCTGGACATAAAGCGCTTAGCGAATTTGCTTATTCGGTATGTAGGCAAAACCACATTGGTCAACCTTGAAAAGGTGTCTCCTATGGCCATTCCTATTGTTTTAGATGTAAGAAGTGAGCAAATAAAGGGGGCTGGCGCCCACGCCATGCTAGAACAAGCTAACTTGTATGCCGAAGCGGAAAGTATGCTGGATGAAGTACGGGCGCTTTTGTCATAAAAGCTAACAGCGGTGGAGCAGGGTCAAGTCTGACACACGCCTAGGTATTTGAGAGAAGACCAAACTCATTACTTTGAAATACTCACTATTATTGCTAAAGCATTCGTAAGTTTGAATATTGATAGATAGATTATACGCCTACCCCACACGCAACTGCCGATGTACCCAGCGGTAAAGCGGATGCTTTCTTAGATTACATTGAAAAGGAACTTATTCCCTTTGTCGGAGATGTCGCTGATATTTTTTACAAAGCAAATCAGAAGAATGTAAGAATTATGGAGCGTAGGTGGATTTTTGAAAATAAAGCGAATGTAGACAAAGCGACCCAACAGGCACTTGAACAATGGAAGTCGCAAAGCAATGGATCCTAATATTCGCAATGTTGAGTTAATAATTTGGTCAGCTCTCGTAAAGTTTGCGTAAAGAGTAGAACGCAATTGTGTATAGGTAGTCTTTACAAATACCACAACTTTTAAGAAACATAATAATGACCTTAGAGCGAGATAATAAAACAACATTGAAGAGACGTCGTTTCATTAAAACGGCAGCTGGACTTACCCTAGCGCCTATCGCTATTGGCTTATGGGGTTGCGGTAGTTCTGATTCTAATTCCACCACTTCTGACACAAATGGTTCCACTGGGTCTGACGATAGCACCGATAATGGCAGTGATACGAGTACCGATGGCTGGGCAAGTGGCGGCACTGCCTCAATGGTATCTGACTTCCCAGATGATTCTTTGTTCGAGAGCAGTTCAGTATGCAGCGTTGCGCTAACTGGCGCGCAAACGGAAGGCCCTTGCTATTTTCAAAGTGACTATCTTGATGATATCTCCGAAGAGCAAACCGGGCTACCGATGATGTTGTGTCTTCAGCTTATCGATGAAAGTTGTAATCCGCTTTCTGGCTACGAAATTGAAGTATGGCACTGTGATGTTGACGGTATTTATTCTGGTGATACAAGTGACAGTGCGGACAGCAGCAATTTTAATTCCTCTTTCTGTACCGGCAATGAATCTGACGCACTGAGCGCCAAATGGTTTCGAGGCATTGCGGTAACAGATTCCAGCGGCAGAGTTAATCTAAAAAGTTGCTTCCCTGGTTGGTATAGCAGTAGAGCAATACATATTCACTTCCGCATTCGTCGCAATAACAATGATCAGTTGATTTCTCAGTTCGGCTTTACTGACGCGTTTTGTCAGGACATTTGTACTAATCATGTTGACTACAGTCATCATGGAGAGCCTGATACATTGCTAGGGCAAGATACGGTTTTTGGCAGTGACTATAACGATTACCTGTTCGATATAGAACAGAATGAAGACGGCTCATTACTTGCCTATAAACGTATTATTATTAGCGAATAAACACGCCTCTTCCTTCATTGAAATTATGCCGCGCTTGCTCGCGGGCATTTTTTTATCTGTCTTAAATCCCTATGATGGTTTCTCGTAGCGAAGATCTCTATTATTTTTTAGCTTAAAAGGAGAGAGGAGCACATGAAAGCGTCTGACTTGTTTGTAAAAGCGTTAGAAGACGAAGGTGTGGAATACGTTTTTGGGATGCAGACCCTATGACCTTATTGATGTCTTCCGCTGTATCGGGTAACCCGTTTCGTATTGGCAATGAAGACTATCTTACGGTGGAAGAGTTTCACGTTCTTGTTAAAACGTTGCCTCTTGCCCATGCGCCAGACATTAAATGGCACTATGGCAACATAGGCTATGTGCTGTTAGCTATTCTAATTGACGACGTGAGCGGAAAAACGCTACGAGAAAGGTTGCTTACAACGATGTTTAAAGAACCCTGAAGTTTCCAGTGCGTTCATCCTCAACTAAGGTTAGCGATACACTCAACCACGTGAGCGCAAGGCTCAACTCAAACTTATAAGTAGTGGTGACTATATTTTGTTTATTAAAGCCCGTCAGTGTTCGAGGTTAGGCAGCAAAGTACGTATTGCAGACGTTCAGGTGTCTCATCTAGAACTGAAGTAATATACGAATGGCGGAGATTACTAAACCCAGTTACTGGATATTTTAACTATTATCACCAGATAGAACTTCAACTGCGGAGGATAAATTTTGTTTTAGAAATCCAAGAGCACCTTTTTTTCGGCCTGCTTTTTCTGAGATATACATCGCTACAACTTCTTTTTGTAACTCACTAATAATTCCACATTCCTCGACAAGATGTGTCTTAATGTTTGTTGACTTGTATCTGTCACTTATAAAATCACTAAATAGCAAAATATCGCTGTTTTCCCAACTAATGAGACATTCAACTAGTTGCTGAGCTGAAAACTGATTAAAAAATGGCTGTAGCTGATGACTACGATATATTTCAATATCAACGTTGTTCCAGCCTTGCTTCATTCTTTTGAAAACATCACTTTGTACATTCTGAGCAGACTGAGTTCGATACGATTCTCTCTCTTGAACATATTTATCGAAGATAAGTTTATCTTCAGGGTCTAATCGTAGTCGATTTGTGCGTCCATCTAGATCTGAATAATCAAAATTCTTCTTAGCAAACAACTCATCAAAGTGTTCTGAGATATCAGGCCGAGTTTCACCAAAAAATTCGTTAGACTGAAGGAAGTGATAGAAATACGACGCTTCAAACCACTTTGAAAATGGCACATTGGGTTCTTGAAATATAAATTGCTGAAGAATATCTACATTGCGCTCAAATGATTCATCATCGTGATTAAAATGAGGAGAAAACATGAAAGCATCAATTGGACAACCTTTCTTCTGTAATCTTCCGAAGTCTTCAATAGAGAGACTCCAGTTAGAGCCTCCAACGAGAAAACTGATCAGAGGCTTCGTTAAAAACCAATGAACATCTACGAGGTCAGCATATTCATACTTTCCATTTTTTTCATCAGGCAACATGTTAAAATATTCAGACTTTTCCCAGATATCTGCTTCTGAAAATTTCATTTCGTAGTGATAGTGCATCGCCAGTACTGTCACTTTGATCAACGTAGTCATGCATCCGTCTAAATCAAGCGAGTCATCTGACAGAAGCACTTTATAAATTTCATCAACCTTCCTCGATACTCGCTTAAGTACCCTCAAATTTTTGAGATTTTTATGTTCAACTATTTTTTCTATTTCATCTCGATAGTGCTCAAACCAAGCGTACTTTGAAAACGCTATTTCGATGGCATCTTTGAGACTTTTGTTAAGTTTGACAATGCCGGAGAAAACTTTTTCTTTGAGAGCAGAGTCAGCGAGACTTTTTTCATCGTTGACTATAAACAAGAACTTGAGATTACTTCCATCAGACAACTGTAGACACTCACCGAGAATCAAATCCGATAACGTTATATCTTTCACTCTATCTAGATCATCGATAATTATTACTCTATCTCTTAGTCTAGAAAGCATGCTTTCTTTAAGTAAGCCCGATGCTCCATTCAAGATAGAAGCTATAGCCCCGCCATTTTTACCGCCAAATTTGGACATGATTGATGTAAATACTGCTGAGTAAGACTTACTTGATTCAGAATTTATTTCACTATTTAGATAGCTCGAAGAAAGCAGCCTATCTTTGAAATCGTTGATGCTAGATAATCCGGTCAAAGAGAAAAAAACACAGCTATGCCCATGCTCTTTTAATTCAGGTATTAAAGTGTTCTTTGTAAAATATGTTTTCCCCTCGCCCCAGCTTCCGTCAAGCATCACTAGAGATGGAAAGGAAGTATCGTCTAGGAGAGATAAAATGTGTTGAGTAATACTGTGCATATTCTTCTCTCCTGACTTCATATTATTTTTCTTCCGTAAAGTAGGAATCAATCGCGTCAGAAAGCTGATGTAATTTTTGTGACTCAAGTGCTCTATTATCCCAAATCCATTGTTCTTCGTCGTTTAAGAACTGATTGTTTACAATCCTACCATCCCGTTCAACATCACCAATTTTTGCACCTGCTGCGGCTTTTGAGCGCATTCTAGTGTTGTAGTTTATGAATAAAATGGAATTCTCAATAACAGATTCCATAATCTGCTTAACTTGAGGCGGAAATATATGCTTAGCCTTCTTTATGTCCGTCATGAGCTTAATGTACTGCTCTTCCTGTTCAACCGTCATGATATGACTAGGAACATCCTGTGCAAGCATATCTCCTACCATCTTTGACTCAAATGCAATCGGCATCAGCGCATCCCCGGCTTCTTTTTCTTTTTTTTGTCTGTCTGAATTGAATGCTCTAACAACAAAAATCAAATTGGCTAATGCAATAAATACCATTGCGACATCTGAAACAGTACCAAAATCGCTTTTAATTTGAGATAGCAGGACGGACAGCAACACAAAAGCAAACAAGGAATAGATATACTTGTCGAGCTTTGCGAGGCGAATTGATGAACTCCATTTCATTAGCAAATTACCATATATTAAATATAGAACACTCTGATTTCCAAACGATTTCCAAGTTGAAAATTCATTGCATTAATATAAATATCATACCCATTCTACGAAACAAGGACTAGTTGATTATTATTGTGTGCTCACTTTGGATGAAACTACCCTTTATTGAAAGCAACAGCAATGGTCTGCATTGTGACCACCGAAAGAAATCCAGTGTTATAAACCTGAACGTCTGCATATTGTCTTAAGCAGCCAGACACACGTGTAAGCATCACCGAGTATTTACCGCTGAATCCTAATCTGTTTGACTGAATATTTTAAGGGCTGGTGAGGTAAGTCGACGAAACTGCTTCGCTCACACGCTATCTTGATAAATTTACAATCATTGATACCAACGGTGTGAGAGACTGACGTCCTCATGGTGTATTCATAGGATGAATACACCATTGCTTTCTAGGCAGCTAACTACCTAAAAATTACCTCAGCAGTTTCAACATGTTCCATTATCCAGTCCTTAAAATATGAAACCCGTGTAAAAACTGCAACCTCATCATAGTGTCCAAAGCTAAATTGCTTCACATCTCCTTCAAATTCTCGCCATGAAGCAATGCCTAGTAAAACTGGCTTGTTATCTCGAAAAATCACAATCGCGCCACCACTGTCCCCTGAACCAATAGTCCCTTCAAGGGGCATGGCGTTGTCTTCTTTTTCGAATGAAAATTTTAGCCATTGCTGTGAGGCTTCAGTTATCTGGTTGTTGTACTGTTGAAGCTGATAGTTTTCCTGAGTAAATGCCCAGTCTGAGAAGAACTTTGTGATTTGATACCAATAATAGGTCACGTAGCCTGGTCCTTGACTGTCTTCAACCTCGCCAGTTAGCCCTGTGCCTATGGCACCGCGACCAAATCCTGTAACTTTCATACCTTTCTCATCGTTGCTACCATAAAGTGGAATAGGCGAAACATGTGTCACCGGATGTTCCAGCCTGATTAATGCAATATCTACGCTGTTATTAAGCTGCGTCAACAGGGAGTTATCTGATGATGCCCCTACTCGTTCGTAATCAGGGTGCAAAATAACCTCTGCAATTACGTTATCGACCCCGTGTATGGCTATGGGTTTGTTTTGATATTCATACATAAACGTGTAGATAACGTGTGCAGGAGCAAGTAACCAATGTTTATCAATTAAGACTGCTGCACCTTGAAAAGGCATATCAATAAAATATTCTGGTGGTGTATCGATTTTATAACGGGCTGGGTCCACATCATGTCGGGTGATAACCGCGTATGAATGAAAGGCAGCCAGTGTCAGCAACAGCGCTAAAGTTCGTATTATTAGGTTTGAATTCATTACTAAGTCGTCCCTTGTTGATTTATTACAGGGTGCTCAATTTATGAATCAATGTAATGATTTTTGTGTGAAAAAACGTGACGAAAACGTGATGATAGAGGTATTAGGGTGAGATTGATAAGTGAACCGACCCTTTAAACAATCATCATAAGGGTAAAGTAGACCTTGTCATGCAGTCTTATTGAATCATGATTGTCTGCGTGAGTTAGAGTTAGCGTTGAACACTTCAATTTAGATGGAAATTATTAACGAAAAACATGGGTTTAACTTTGTAAAGAAGTGCTATAGTGATAAATGGTGTGATTAAGTTTGCTGGTTCAAAAGTGATAATTGTTGAAAATAACACCCACTCAAGAGGCCTAAGTATTCGATATTTTTTCAGAGCATTCGTGCTCGCTTCCGTGTTTTCTTTTAGCCTTCAGAGCCTAGCACTCGAGCTCGCTCTAGATACGCCGAATCGTGAAGCGATTCAGCAGTTTATTAGTGACGTAAGAAAAAGCAGACTTGATTACCTTGAAAATGAAAAAAGCCTAAAGGAAGTATTTAATGTGGCTAAAGAAAAGGGTTGGAATTCGCTTCACGCTGAAGCGGCAGCGCTTTATTCCGAGCTTCTTTTCAGACAAGAAAAATACAGCGATTTAACGTCACACCTTCAATATTACTTAGATAAAAAAGAGTTCATAGAACGAGAAGACATTCATTTATTATTTCTAGAGACGAAATTAAAGTCTTTAACATTAATGGATGATCCAGCCCCAGCACAAGCACTTGCGAAAAAGCTAGAAGTACAGCTATCGCAACATTCAAACGATGAAAAAATTACTATCTATCGAGCTTTAGCTTATTACTATACGGCTGATGATGCGTTGCGCAAAACGCTGAAAGCGGCTTTAGATGGCCTCGAGTTGGCGATGCAAACAGGCGATGTAGCTTCTCAAGGCTATTTTTACCGAAAAATAGCTGACGCCTACACCTACCTTAGTGAAAACGATAAAGGGATATATTACGCTAAAAAGGCTGTTAGTACGTTTGAAAAAACGAATGACGGCCTTTTTACTGCTAAGGCATATTGGAGCCTAGGCAATATACTTCTAGAAAACGATGACACCCCAAATGCGTTGCTCTACTTACATAAAGCCCTGGCTTATTTTGAAAAAGTAAACATGAAAAAGGGGTTAGCTTTTGCTCAATATTCCATTGCTAATGTTCAATATCTTCAAGGCAATCTTGATGAGGCTTTACAGTTAGCTCAGGAAAATATAGAGCTTGCACGGGCTTCGGGTATTCATGATATGCAACTGGCTTCTATGATCCTGCTGAGTAATATATATATTGAAAAGGGTAACTTGGAAGTAGCGAATCAAATAAATGATGACGTTTTTAACCTCATTGAAAAATTTAGCCGTAGTATTTATAAAGCAGAGTTTTTTGGTGAAAGGTATGAACTAAAACGTAAGATTAATCAAGTAGATGAAGCATTCGAAGCGCTGGAGAAAAAGCTTTTTTTCATTAATAAGCATTATGAAGCGACCAGCGAAAGCAATATTAAAGCCCTGCAAGTCAAGTTTGAAGTCAAAGAAAAAGAAGATGAAATTCGAAGGTTAGAATACCAAAAAAATATCAGTGAACTTCAGGCAAAAGAAGAGTATCAACAAAAAATAATTTGGCGCCTTAGTGCGGCAATAGCGTTTATTTTAGTACTTGTGGCTTTGCTATTATTTTATCGGCAAGTGCGCCAACGAAAAAAATACCATCGTATGGCATCAACCGATCATTTATCAAACTGTCTCAACCGTAGGGGAATACTTAATGCTGCCAGCGTTAAGCTAGCTCATCATAGTGTATCCATCGCTATTGTTGACCTAGACTACTTTAAAAAGATTAATGACGAGTATGGCCACGACATAGGCGACATGGTGCTAATTGCTTTTGCCAATGCAGCAAAAGATACACTACCTAAAGGCGACGAATTTGGCCGATACGGTGGTGAGGAATGGTTATTCGTCTTAAATTCGGCAGATGAAAAAGTAGTTAGAAGCATCTTTCAAAAGCTTGCCGTCGCCTTCCAAAAATATTGCGATGCCATTGAAGCTTTTAATCCAAAGAAAGAGATGACATTTAGCGTAGGAGCAACGCTAAATAGCAAATCACCTAATTCTTTGGATTCTTTAATTAAACGTGCAGACACCCTCTTGTATAGAGCTAAAGAAAACGGTAGAAATCAAGTCGTCATCGACTGAGGAAGTAAATAAAGAGTGGCAATAAGTGAGCAGTGGCTATCGTCGCAGGTGGCCTTGCGAAACATCAGTATTGTGAAGTTTTCAGAACTGCTTTGGGTATTAGATGCCAGAGGAGTGGCCTATTTACCTGCGCTCGATTGGCTGGTGGTATCCGACTTACACCTTGAGAAAGGCAGCTATTTACGTAGTTATGGTAATCCGCTGCCAAGTATAGATTCAGTAGCTACGCTGAAACGGTTGCAGCTGGTTATAAAAGACTATATGCCTGCTCGGGTGATTAGCTTGGGTGATAGCTTTCACGATAATCACAGTCTGTCCCGCATGACGCTACAAGACAAAAACCTGTTGTGCGATATCGTCAATAGCGTTTCCCAATGGGATTGGGTAGAGGGGAATCACGATCCTGATTTGCCTGTAGGCATTCCCGGCAACCCTTGTCATGAAATAGCGCACGATAGTGTGGTGTTTCGCCATGAACCAGACGCGCTGAAAAGTAGTGTAAGTGCAACCGGCCAGGCTGAAAGCACGCCGCAAGTCATAGGGCATTACCACCCTAAAACACGAAAAACCATTTCTCGACGCCGATTTTCCGGTAAGTGTTTCGTGATTTCTGACAACTTATTCATCATGCCTGCGTTTGGTCAATTCACCGGGGGCTTAGATGTGAATGATGAGGTTATGCTGGCATTAGTGTCCGAAAAATCCCGTGCTTGTTATATGTTGTATGACCGTGCGATTTTTAAGGTGTAATTCTGTGTCCTTCAGACAACAGCATCGCATAAAGAAACGGGCAATCACGTAGCCCGTTTCACATAAACTTACTTGCGTCCTGCCTTAATCGCGCCACCGTTTGGTTAAATCTTCGTATGCATCAATGCGTCTGTCTCTAAAGTAAGGCCAGATACGCTTAACTTGCTCAGTGCGGGCAAGGTCAAGTTCAACAGTTAATGTGGTTTCTTCGTTGGCGTCTGCCTTGGCAAGAATTTCACCTTGTGGGCCAACGATAAAGCTTTGCCCCCAGAATTGAATACCAGGGTCGCCGTCCACAGGAGAAGCTTCAAATCCAGTACGGTTAGCCACAATAACAGGCACGGAATTGGCCACAGCATGAGAACGTTGAATGGTTTCCCAGGCACCATGTTGGCGAACGCGTTCATCATCAGTGTCGTTGAGGTCCCAGCCGATGGCCGTCGGGTAAAATAGTAAGTCCGCGCCTGCCATGGCCATTAATCTCGCCGCTTCTGGATACCATTGATCCCAACAAACCAATACACCTAATTTACCCACACTGGTTTGTATAGGTTGAAAACCCATATCGCCAGGTGTGAAGTAAAACTTCTCATAAAAACCTGGATCATCGGGAATGTGCATTTTACGATATTTACCTGCAATTTCTTTACTTCTATCAAATACCACCGCGGTGTTGTGATACAAGCCAGAACCGCGTTTCTCAAATAAAGAGGTCACCAACACAATATTATGCTTCTCAGCAAGTTCACCAAAAAAATCGGTAGCGGGCCCAGGAATCGGCTCGGCTAAATCAAACGCATCGGTATCTTCTTGCTGGCAAAAGTACAAGGTACTGTGAAGCTCTTGCAATAATATGCACTCACACCCTTCATCGGCTAACTTAGCCACTTGCTCAGCACTTTTATTCCAATTAGTTTGCTTGTTATTGTCGGCGACAGCTTGCTGAACCACGCCTACTTTAAGGGTTTTATTGGGCATAAATTGATACTCCTTTTTCCAGCAGCGCTAGTACAGAAGCCTGCAGTGTGTTGGTGGGAACTTGCATCGAAATACAATGCAAGCTGCCATACTGTTTAACCAAAACAGAACAATCAATGGGTTCGATAACATGGTTGGGATAGGCGCTTTGCATAACGTCAATGGCAATGGCGTCTTCATCCTGCTTATAAATGGGTAGCAGAACAGCGTCGTTACAGATCAAAAAGTTGGCATAAGAAGCCGGTAGCCTAACCCCGTCTTCGTCCACAATATAGGGCAAAGGTAAATGATACTGCGTGTGCTGAGGGAGGTATTGTTCGCACTCTTCACATAATGCTTTCAACCCCGCATAGTGGCTATCTTGTGGCCGGTTAAAGGCAGCTTGAATGACCAAACCATTGTTTGGCGTAAAGCGCACTAGGGTATCGATATGCCCATCGGTATCATCACCTTCAAGATGGCCATTATGAAGCACGGTGACTTTGTTACAGCCAAGCATCTGCGTAAACACTTCAGCGTATGAGTTTAAATCCATATCGCCATTTCGTTTAGGGTTAAGTAAGCATTGCGCGGTGGTGAGCAGGTGCCCTGTGCTATCAATTTCAAGCGCGCCGCCTTCCACAACAATCGGACTGCTGCGCAGGGGCAATTGACACAAAGACGCTAAATAGCGTTGGTTAGCTAGGTTGTCTTCGGAGGCATCGAATTTTTCGCCCCAGCCATTGAATTTGAACTCTACAGGTGCGCCGTTACCTTCACTGTCTATACAAGTCATAAAGCCGTAGTCACGCATCCAAGTATCGTTGAACGACGCGGGAATAATCAGCACTTTTGCTTGCTCAGGTAGGCGTGCTTGAAGCGCATCAATGTCATCAGGTGCGCACAATAGGATTACGCCGGCACCATAACGGTTAACCGCATTAATGACGTTAATATAGGTTAATCGTGCATGCTCAAGCCACGGCGCCCAATCAGTTTGAGCGTGGGGCCAAGCTAAAAGTACTGCATCCACTTGGTTCCATTCCGGAGCCATGACTCGGTTACCTTGCATGTTAATCTCGTTGATTTGTGTAAACCCACAATTATAGCTAGGGAATGGTTGCCTACCAATAGCTGGTTTCATGAATTTAATTGCTGGAAAAGAATAAAATTTTGCGTGACTGAATACGCAACATTTACCCCACGCTTTATTTTAAGTGCCTGCCACCATCAAGATGAAGAGTTTGCCCAGTAATATATTCACTTTGCATCAAATAGCGCATTGCCTTTACTGCTTCTTGTGCACCTGGCACAACTTCAAGTAAGGACTTAGTGCGCGCTTTTTCTTTATAGTGATCCGAGTCTCCTTCATTGAACATCAATAACGCAGGCGCGATACTATTTACTTTTACTTTAGGGGCTAAGCGCTTCGCGAAGGACAAGGTCAAATTGTGCAATGCAGCCTTGCTTGCCGCATACGCCATGTGCTTTTCACTACCGGTTTCTTGTACATAATCGGTCATGTGAATAATGTCGGCCACCAAGTTGTGGTTGGTAAGGTGGGTTTCTAGCGCTAAATTTATGCGATAAGGCACAAGGGCATGAATGCGCATCATATATGCCATTAATTGGTCTTTGTTCTCGTATTTGTCATCAATTGCCCAGTCGGAGGCGTTGTGAATCACGGCGCGATAGCTTTTATTGATTGCCTTAATCTCAGCAATTGCTCGATCAATAGCCTGCTCAGTGCTAAAATCTGCCTGTATAACAGTAGCCCCTCTCTCTTTAAGTGACGCCACCGACGGCTTGTATGTGCGGTAGGTGATAACAACGGGAATTTTTTGGTCTAAAAGGCTTTCAGCCATAGCCAATCCAAGGCGCTGACTAGCGCCGGTAATTAACACAGGTAACGACAAGTAAGTCTCCTTTTTCTGTGTAGGGGGCGGACTACTCTAATGAGGTATAGTAGTGTAACGAAATCACACTACCAGTAAGGTATAGAGGACTGCCATTAGATTAAAATAATGTCATCTTTATGCCCAACGGATCTTTACGTTTTATTGGGCGTATAAGGTCAAAAAAGAAGTAATTACGGAATAAGTTAATGTTAGCAAAAGAAGCGGTAATCGTGCGCGATGCGCTGGATCCCTCCATTTCCGAATCGGCACAGCGTGTAAGAGCAGCGTTAGAAGAGAAAGGTTTAGAAACACCTATGGCAGGTAATGGCCTTTCTGACGAGCAAAAGCGACTGAAAATTGAAAGTGCTATGAGAGAGGTCATGGATACGCTAGGTCTCGATTTATCGGACGATAGCCTATGCGATACTCCCAAGCGCATCGCCAAAATGTACGTCGATGAAATTTTTGGCGGCCTCGATTACCGTAAGTTTCCAAAAATTACGCAAATTGAAAATAAAATGCGTTTAGACCAGCCTGTGCAGGTATCTGATATCAGCCTTACCAGTACTTGCGAACATCACTTTGTCACTATCGATGGAACCGCTACTGTGTCTTATATTCCGAAAGACACCGTGCTAGGATTATCTAAAATCAATCGTCTTGTTGGCTTTTTTGCTCAGCGCCCACAAGTACAAGAACGCTTAACTCAGCAAGTGTTGGTTGCCATCCAAACCTTAACCGGTTCTGAAGATGTTGCGGTGAGCATTAACGCCACACATTATTGTGTGAAGGCAAGAGGTATTCGTGATACCAATTCCTACACCAAGACGTCTGCGTTAGGTGGGAAGTTCTTAGAAGATGCAGAACTAAGACGACAATTCTTCGCCTAAGCACAATTCATTGAATAGGTGATTCGCTTACGCCCACACCAACAGCCAGGTTAAGCAAGCGCTAGGCTAGTGTGGGCGAATTCCTTTCTATTGATGGAATACGTTATTTAACCTGAAGTTCATTTTCCAGTTCAGTAATCACCAAGTTGATTTGACCTTCTACGCCATCAGCCGCCGTTAGGCTAAGTTTCTTTTTGCAGCAAAAACACGTTTCTACCTGCTCGTGATACATGTCTCGCAATGAATTGAGTTCAAACGCGTTTATAACGCCACAGTATGGACACAAGTATTCGAGAGGTTGGTTTTTGTTCATGACACTTCCTTATTAGACTTTCCATATCTTTAATGCTCCTTGCTGACATCACCACGCATGTAACGTGCAACGCGCTTATTCTTTTACGTGCATAAGTTCGTTCCCTAAAATATAGCCACTTATTGACGAAATGCGCCGATAAATTAAGTGCACTCAACTAACCCTAGAAAATGTAAAGAAAAATAGTTTTCCCTCGGTGGGAGTTTGCCTTTACTGCGCTAGTCACAAGGGACTGCGGATAATACGCTTGCGACTTAACACTTATTGGTTATCAACTAGGTTCTTCTACCTAGTTATGAATAAAATGATCACTTGGTGCCGGCCAAATTAAAAGGTTTACAGGGTTTTCATATTCTGTTAACTTTTATCTTAATCGATTAAGTTTCGTTTTGTATAGCAGCTGAGTTACGTATTTCACATTCGTGTTATTTTTGAAAGCATGTAAATGTAGGGTGTAAGTTGGCTAGTTTACCCAAACCAAAAAGCAGTTAATAACGAGTAAAACTATGACGAACCAGGATCCAAACAGCAGGGTTATTCGCTGGTTAACCTATTTGATGTTCATGATGTTTGCGATGACATCTGACTCTGTTGGCGAGATCATTAAAGAGGTTAAAGTGGCATTTTCTGTCACCAACGCCCAAGCAAGCTTAATGCACTCTCTACCTATGTTGGGAATTGCTCTATCTGGCTTATTTTTGGGTTTTCTTGCAGATAAAATTGGACGCAAACCTACTATTATTATTGGTTTGCTTTTATTTGGATTAGCCTGCTATAGCTTTTTAGTCGCCAATGACTTTTTGCTTATTGTAAGTCTGATGAGTTTGTCTGGGGTGGCTGTTGGAATATTTAAAACAGGCGCATTGGCGCTAATTGGCGATATATCAACGTCAACCAAACAGCATACCTCTACTATGAACGGGGCCGAGGCCTTTTTTGGTGTAGGCGCAATTATAGGACCGCTGATTGTTGCGTACTTAATTCACCAAGGGGTGCCGTGGCAATGGCTTTACGTTATTGCCGGTGGCGTATGTACGCTGCTTATCCTTGGCGCACTGTTCGTGAAATACCCCACCTACAATACACAACCTTCTTCATCTACAGACAAAGTGTCTTTATGGAACAGCCTAGCCTTGGTCAAAAACCCTTATGCTATGGGGTTCTCGATAGGCGCATTTTTATATGTGGCAGCTGAAAGTGCTATTTATGTTTGGATGCCAACGTATTTGGTATGTGATGCAACAAGTATGAAGGCAACTTACCAGTGCTACAATGAGGGCACATCACAATTGCTAGCCATTTATTCCGTTACTGCTTTCTTTATATTACGAGCAGCAGGGCGCTTTTTAGGTATTTGGATGATGTCACGCTTTAACTGGGCACTAGTATTAATGTTATTTAGCGGTGCTATTGTAACCTGTTTCACCTTAGGCCTTGTAGGTGGCAAACACGTTGCTCTGTATTTGTTCCCCTTAACAGGCATCTTCATGTCTGTTATTTACCCTACGTTTAACTCAAAGGGAATTAGCTGTTTTCCAAAACATCAGCACGGTAGTGTGGCTGGCGTCATTCTATTCTTTACTGCTGCAGGTGCAGCGGCGGGTCCATTTATAATGGGGGTGGTGAGCGATGCGAATGGAGGCGATGCAAAATACGGATTTATTGTTGCGACCGTTTTTGCCCTTATTCTATTTTTAGGGCTTTGCTATAACTACGTTAAAAACCCAACCCAAACCAGGTTAGCTGAGCTAGAAGCAAGCGAATATGGTGAAGGGTAAAGTACTACCAGTAAACATTAAACAAGGTTTACTGGTCACTATTTAATGCATGTGTACAGAAAAGCACCGAAAAAACGCAAATTTCCTATTTTTTGAAAATACTTGTTGACGTGAGCGCTCATTTCCCTAAAATGCGCATCCGCTTAGGGGGAAAAGCAAAACAGCAAGCCTCCTGAAGTAAGTCTCTACTACCTTTATAGGCCAGTAAAGACGGGAGTTTAGAAGAAACGCTTCAGAAAATAAATTTTCAAAAAGTGTTGACAACAAAAACTTCCAGCGTATAATGCGCACCTCACTCGAACAGGGTGAGCCACTAAGAAGCAATAGCTTCTAGTGAATTGCGACGACCAAGGTTGTCCACTAGCAAGGAAAACGAATCAACTGAGAGTAATGTTGGTCCTCCTTGCGCAGAAGTCACGACAAAAAGCGTCATGATTCTGCACGATGTTCTTTAACAATTTAGACAAGACAATCTGTGTGGGCACTCGTTAAGAGTGTCACAACGACGATTCATATTTCGATATATTTAATTGAAGAGTTTGATCATGGCTCAGATTGAACGCTGGCGGCAGG